>Ga0209035_10000008_pt1 | contig 93941 bp, 74 predicted proteins | sample MarorgKNORR_S2LV_6_FD_188220 | JGI IMG/M metagenome (GOLD analysis project Ga0209035, IMG submission 188220) | Marine microbial communities from the Southern Atlantic Ocean, analyzing organic carbon cycling - AAIW_A/KNORR_S2/LV (SPAdes) (version 2) | ecosystem: Environmental > Aquatic > Marine... | reverse complement strand
TGCTGGATTACGTAAATCATTCACCATATGGACTCTTTCAATAGCAGTAGCGATTGGTGTGGCAATTTCAGCTGGTTTTTCTCATCCTGAATTGCTCAAACCTTCAACATCTCCTGGGTCTTGGCGCTTTGTAGCAGATAAGGGATTTGAAATCACACCTGCTTTCAGTGCAATGATACTCGGGCTCACTCTTTTTACTGCCTCTGTAGTTGCAGAGATAGTCCGTGGAAGTATTCAGGCACTTCCTCGCGGTCAAGTTGAAGCCGCTATTTCACTAGGTCTAAATCCATTCCAAAGATTACGATTAGTAATACTTCCTCAAGCACTTAGGAGTATGATTCCATTATTGAATAATCAATTTATGAATGTCTGGAAGAATTCTAGTCTTGCAATAATAGTTGCATATAATGATATATTTTATCAGTTCTTAGTTATGGCAAATAATGTAGGGAAACTTATTCCATTATTCATTCTTCTTTTAGTGACATACCAATTTGGAAGTCTGATGATTTCAGCTATAATGAATTGGTTTAATGCCAGAGTAACGAGTGTGAAAATATGAATCTTCAGGATAGAATAATAGATTTTGAACATTCAGTTGTGGGCAAACCCGGAGCTCGTTGGGCTAAAGTTCAAACTACAAATCTCAATATATCATACTTTTCGATAGTTATCGCATTATTAGTCTCCATTCTATCTTTTTTAGATAATCTCGACGCTGAAGGAATTTCTTTAAAGGCCGTAATTTATACAATTTTAGTTTCATTATCTACATTCTTGGCATTTTACCTAACTATTGTTTCATCCCTTAAATTGACATTTGTAAAAAGCCCTAGTACTGCTACATTAGGGGTATTAAGTTCTTGGATAATTTATCAAGTAGTCAAAGGATTCGGGCATTTTGCACTTATAGAAGCAGAATGGGAAGTAGTATGGGCAAATCGTGTTCTCGTATTAGTGGGTCAATTAATGACAGAGAGTTTGACACAATCATATTTACCAAATCAAAGTTGGAGGCTTTGGTCTATACTTTATTTGACTTTTGCAATTATTGCAGCTGCCTATGGTACTACTGGTGAAAAGCCCTACAGATTCTTAATTCCATTCACAATATTTACCTCAATTTTAACGTATATTGCTTGGAACCCTACTGCAATAAACTATAATTCAGATGAACCTGTAATGAAATTGATAGGTGCTACTGTATTATCCTATATTTCATTCTCAATATCATATTATTACTGTTCTCTAAATGAAGAATACAAAGCAAATAAATTAAGATCGTATCTTGCTTTAAGCTCTGTATTTGTTTTCTTCTTTGCAATATTTATTATGAATCCTCCTGAAGCAGTTCAAGATTTATGCGCAAAGTATCTTTTAGGAGGTACTCCTGAAAATATTCAGTTAACACGCTGTGGAGGTGTAGAAGCATCTCAATGGGGTGGTATTTTTGTTAATCTAATTGTAGCCACTGCGGGTTGTGTACTTGGATTTGGAATAGGTGTAATCCTTGCATTCGGCCGACAAAGTCATCTTCCATTCTTCAAATATCCCTCCGTTGCTCTCATTGAAACAGTTCGTTCTGGACCATTAATTTGTTGGCTCTATTTCGCTGTATTCTTACTCCCTGATATCATTGATCCATTTATGGAAATTGAAGATATAATGCGTATGCTATTGATTTTTGGAATATTTGGTGGATGTTATATTGCTGAAGTACTGCGTGGTGGATTACAGTCCGTAGATAGTGGTCAAAAAGAAGCTGCTATTGCACTCGGTTTATCTCCAATGCAAACAAAAATTCAAGTCGAATTACCAAATGCAGTCCGTACAACTCTACCTTCAATCGTGAGTGTATTCATCGGACTATGGAAAGATACAACATTACTTTTCATAATAAATATATTAGATTTCTTCAAGTTAGCAAAAGATCTTCCAAATACATCCCCTGGATATCTTGGTGATTTCTTAGAACCCCTATATGTGACAGCACTCGTATTCTGGGTATTTGCATTCTATCTATCTAGAATTTCAATGAGAATTGAAAAAGGATTAGGATTAACAAACGAAGGAGGAGGAGAAGCAGCATGAGTCAATTTAGTGATGAAATAATTATAGAAACAAAAGGAGTGAAAGTCAATTTTGGTGACTTTTGGGCATTAAAAGGTATTGATATGACGGTAACTAGAGGAGAAATAATCGTAGTTCTCGGACCCTCAGGTTCAGGTAAATCTACATTCATTAGAACATTGAATAGATTACAGCCTCATAGTGCTGGAACAGTTGAAGTTAATGGGATAATAATGGATGATGACACTACAGTTTCTAATCTTAAAAAGGTTCGATCAGATGTTGGTTTCGTATTCCAACAATTTAATTTATTTCCTCATCTTACTATTATGGAAAATATTACTTTAGCTCCAATGAAGGTTAAAGGAATGTCAAAGAAACAAGCTGAAGATAAGGCAATGCAACTATTAGAACGCGTAGGGATTCCTGAACAGGCATATAAGTATCCTAGTGGATTATCCGGTGGTCAACAACAACGTGTTGCAATTGCTAGAGCATTAGCCATGGATCCTTCAATCATGCTATTCGATGAACCTACTTCTGCATTAGATCCAGAGATGATTAAAGAAGTACTTGATGTTATGATTGATTTAGCCAAAGAAGACGTTACTATGATAGTAGTAACTCACGAAATGGGATTTGCTAAAGAAGTTGCAGATCGTGTAATATTATTTGATGAAGGTATGTTAATTGAAGAAAACACTCCTGATATATTCTTCGATAACCCTGAGCATGAAAGGACTAAGTTATTCTTAGAACAGATTCTTTGATTAAGCATCTATCCAGTATGCTACTCTATCATATATTGTACTTCTGAAAGTAAGTAATTTCAAGGTTGGACCATTTAGACTAACTGAGATAGTAGCTCCTCTGGTGAAATGCGTCTCATCCCACCCATCTGCAACAACATACCCTCTATGCATGTCACTAGTGAAAGTTGTGGGTTGATTTGTCCAAGCCCAATAAGTACCATCCTCTCTTCTATTATTACGTGGTAAATCTCTTGAAACAAACAAATAGTGGTCGTCAATTTCTCCTTCTGGAAAGGTAGTCCCTTCTATGTTATTGATATGTCTGTACCAAGCACCTTGGCCGAGGAATGTAGAAAATAAACATCCTGATGAATATTGTACACAATCAATCTCTGAATTTGTTCCATCTTCTTTTCTTTGGAGTCTATACTTTGATGGTTGATACTGATGTGTATTGGCAAGTAATAAATCATTTAATGCTGGGTCTGAGCGTATTATATTACCACTTGTAGTAAAAATTTCTGCTTGTAATCGTGGTAGGATATTGATAATTGCCTTACCTGATAGAGCTTTTTGAATATCTTCCTTGAAATTATTAGGATCACTTCCCATGTAGAAACCATATGAACCATCATTATCTAATTCTCTCGGATGACTGTTAACTCCCATCACTGGAGTATTCTCATCTACAGAATGAGCAATCGATGTCAGAGTCCCATCTCCTCCCAATACTATTACCAAATCTCTTCCTATGAAATCACCGCGGCTAACCTTTTCTCTTGCCGAATAATCTACAATGATAGAAAGGTTCTGAGTTAATGATTCTAGAGTATTCTTTACTTCATCTAATGCTTTATCATGAACATCTTCGAAGTTTTTTTTATACACTACTAGGATATTGCTTGACACTGTAAGACCCCCTTCTTGGATTACTCGTCATTGGGCATCGCATATAGTGACAACGCTCTAGTAATCGAGAGATTTCATATCAAATATTCAATAATTTATTGACTGATTAACTCTCGGCATGAATTATGAGAGTGCTGTTGCTAAGTCTTATTTTGTTATCATCTAGTGTCTCAGGTTGCCTTGAAGTGCCATTAAATCCATGTGATGAGGATGAATGTTTTCCTCTTTCGTCAGATGCACTTAATGCAATTTTAGCAATTTCAGATTCCTTCAATGTTCTAAAGTTATCAGATGATTATCAGACACTCCGAATCGAAACATCCTCTGTAATCGAGATTCAGAACGAGCGGGTATCAGTTGACTGGAGTGTGGGTAAAGATGAGGCTCGAAATCTTAGTTCAATTGCTCTAAGATATAATATTGCCAATGCAGCAGTAGATACAGAAGTTATCGAAGGTACAGATATTACAAATGTAAGATTGGGTAATGTATGGTATGAAGGAAGAGATGCACTTCCTGAATATAGCGATCCTTTCTATGAAATAGCTAGGCTTGCCAGTGAAAATCCAGATGGTTTATGGCCCCCTTTTGCATTTGATACTACTGCGTTTGATGACCTGAATTGGCAAATTACAGGAGATTTAATTTCACTTCAACAAGTTGCGACAGGGACGAATGGAACTCACACTATTATTCTTGAATTAGGTGGAGCGCCTCCAATGATATTAGGTATAGAAATTTATGATGGGGAAGGAACAGATTTCTCATTAACAGTAGATATTGGTGACTCAGCATCTATTTATCTCAAAGAAAATCTCCCTCGAACTCCGTTTCAGTTTATCCCAGATGACAATTTTATTATTCGAGATGAGATTAAAACCTGGTCAGGGACAATCCCAAGTGGAGTTTCGGAAGTAGACCCTTTAGAACTTGAATTTCATGTGATATCAGATGTCTTCAATGAAACAGAATCGTTGGCATCTATGAATTTCAATGAAGTGCTGTTCAATATGACGGTAGATGATGGAACTTGGTGGGAATTTTTTTGGATGGATGTAGATCTCGATGATTATGCCTCAAGTGGTGATTTCTATAATATTAGATCTAATTCAACATCTGAGGTTGATATTTTTGTATTTGATATCTGGGCAAATAAATGGACTAATGATATTTTATAATTCACATATCTACGGGGTCACATTCAAACACCTCCAATTTAAGGAATAGTTATGGACAAGGGTCGCCATCCTCTAAGGCGTCTATTATCACATCTAAAACATCATCAATTAACGGTAATTTTAGCATCTATTTGCTCTATTTTAAATAAATTTTGGGATTTAGCGCCTCCTATACTTATTGGTATGGCAATCGATGTTGTAGTCCAACGTGAAGATTCATTTCTATCCAATTATGGCTATCCTGATCCTCACAATCAATTCTTAATTTTAGTAGGTATAACTGTAATTATTTGGGTGCTTGAATCCTTGTTTGAATATTGGTGGGGGATACTATGGCGCAATCTAGCCCAAACAGCACAACATGAATTGCGAATGGATGCATATGATCATATTCAAAATTTGGAAATGCAATGGTTTTCTGGTCAGTCGACCGGTGGGTTAATGTCAATATTAAATGACGATGTCAATCAACTTGAAAGATTTTTAGATCAGGGTGCTAATGATCTCCTGCAACTCGCAACTACAATTACAGTAGTAGGTACAATAATGTTTATTTTAGCTCCAGAAGTCGCTTTATTAGCAGTAATTCCGGTTCCAATCATAGTTATTGGTTCATTTGTATTCCAGAGAAGAATCGGTGTAAGATACAAGAAAGTTAGGGAAGAAGTTGGTGAGTTAAATTCGTTATTGAATAATAATCTTCAGGGGATTACTACAATCAAGTCATTTACGGCTGAGAGTAGAGAATCTGAAAGAGTAAACATAGCATCAGGATCTTATAGAGATGCTAATAGAGATGCTATTCGATTATCTGCATCATTTGTTCCTTTAATCCGTATGGCAATATTATTTGCTTTTACTGCGAATATGTTAGTAGGTGGTTGGATGGCATTAGATGGTGAATTAGAAGTCGGTGCTTACGCCATAATAGTCTTCATCACTCAAAGATTACTTTGGCCATTAACTAGGCTAGGACAGACTTTTGATTTGTACCAAAGGGCTATGGCATCAACCACTCGAGTATTAGATTTAGTAGATACTGAAATTGGTATAGTTGAAGGAGAAGAAGTGTTAACAAATGTTCTAGGAGAGATTACTTTCAATGATATTACATTTACTTATCCTGGCCGTGAATCAGTTCTTAATGAGATGAATTTTGAGATTCCAGCGGGTTCTACTGTTGGTTTAGTAGGTTCCACAGGTTCTGGTAAAACTACGCTCACACGTCTTTTAATGAGATTTCATGATCCTTTATCTGGTAATGTAGCAATTGATGGAATTAATATCAGAGATTTGAAACTTGAATCACTTAGGGGCTCAATTGCCCTTGTTTCCCAGAACACGACTCTTTTCCCAGGTTCAGTTAAAGAGAATATCTCTTATGGGAACCCAGAAGCAAATTTAGAACAGATTGAATATGCAGCGGGGATTGCTGAAGCCACTAATTTTATCTCTGAATTACCCAAGGGGATGGAGACTAATATTGGAGAAGATGGCCATAAGTTGTCAGGTGGTCAAAGGCAAAGACTGGCAATTGCTAGAGCTGTTCTAAAAGACGCTCCGATTCTTGTCCTTGATGAGGCGACCAGCAATGTTGATAATGAAACTGAAGCTGCTTTACAGCGTTCTATAGAGAAAATATCGGTTGATAGAACTACTTTGATTATTGCTCATCGTTTATCTACAGTGAGGCATGCCGATCAAATAATTGTGTTAGATTCAGGTAATATTTCCGAAGTAGGTACTCATGATGATTTAATTGAAAACAATGGTATTTATTCGAGATTATGGGCAGTTCAAACAGGAGAGGTTGAAAAATGAAAGAAAATAATTATGGTTCAAAAGGGTATGTTCCTTCAATGAAATTATCAGGGGTTTGTGAGTCATTAGGAATTATTGGTACGCAGTTTGGTAATGGTACTTGTTCTGTGACTTGTACCGTTTCAATTGATCACCTCAATGCAGGGGGTGTTGCTCATGGAGGTTTACATTCAACTATGCTTGACAGCGCTTTAGGGGGTGCTCTTGTATCTTTAATCAAAAAAGAAGAGTGGTGTGCTACCGCACAGTTAGATATTTCATTTCTTAATGCAGCAAATGTAGGGGATACTCTAGTTGCCCAGGGAAAGGTTCTACGTCGTGGTAGGAATTTAGCTCATTGCGATGGTATTTTGTCTAATCAAGATGGTGAAATTATCGCTACTGCTAAGGGTACATGGGCTATTTGGGAATCTAAACCTAGTAGTATGTCTTGATATAATTGTAAGATTTGCAGGGAAAGGTTTGATTTCATATAACCTCCTCGGAGTGAATAATATGGCGCGTATAGATTCGTTAATCATGGTAATGTTGGGTCTTGCTCAACTTCTAATCGGAGATGCTCTAGGTCTTGAAATATTAGGTATTTTATTGCAGGGAACGGGTGGTGGAACTATAATTATGGGGATTTATTTCCTAATATTCCTATCGAGACATCAGAAAGAATTTTCTGAGTCTTATTCTAAATTAGAAAGGACTACTCTTGTTCGTGATGGAACTGGACAACTACAAGTCGTAGATGCTCGTCCTAAGGTTACAAAATTAATGTGGTATGTTATACCAGTTGGTCTAACTATAATTGGAGCCATCACTTGGTTAGCCAACTGATTAGGTGTAATAGCATGTCAGGTCAGAGAAAAGGCTTCCCTGATTTAGTTGATAATGCAATTGATAATCCTGCATATGAGTTATTTGGTGGCTATGGGATATTTTTACGACGTTTATTTATACCTGTTATTATAGCACTTGTTGGTATTTTCACGTATGATCTCACAGATAATAAGATTTTTTCGGCCATTATAGCCGGTCTTTCAGTAGGTCCAATCTTTAATTTAGAGAGATATATGGCTGAAAGAAAACAGTATAAATAATACGGAATAACTCTTGATGCAGCCGAAGAGGTGAAATGTAGTACTCATTGTAGGTAGATACATGGCCTCACTCGCAGACTTTGATTTACTTTCTTTTGTAGGATATGATGGAGGCGGCGGATTAGAATTAATTTTTGCATCTTCTGCAGTCTTAGGTGGAATTCTTTTCCTTCTTTGGTTTGCTTTAATGATGATAGGTGGAATCGCTGCTGATTTGTTTGATGGGATATTTGGTACTGATTTCGATGCTATGGGTGCTGACGCATCGTTTAAGGCACTAACATTCCAAGGAATAATGGCATTTATGATGTTTTTCGGCCTTGGTGGATTGTATGTATTAGAAGGAGATTCTGATAATACATCACTAGCTATTGTAGTAGGTTCAATAACTGGCTTTGGGTCAATGTATGGTACTGGTAAATTATTCCAACTTTTTGTATCTCTTCAGTCCGATGGGACAATTGATATGGATGACTCAATTGGATCAGTAGGAACTATTTATCTGAGGATACCAGAGGGTGGTTCAGGGCAAATTCAGGTTGAATCCGGAAATGCTATGAGGACTTATAATGCTAAATCGGAAGATGGTATGCCAATGGCTACTGGAGATTTTGCAGAAGTTATAGATGTCGTCTCTTCAACTCTAATTGTAAGAAGAAGATAATATATTTACCCCCTTTTTCTGATACTGTCGGGAAAGACTTCATGACCTAGTTCTGTTTCAAACAACATGAGTTGAAACAATGGCAGAGAGTTCCGGAATAGCAACAATAATGATATTTGCAATAGTTTTAGTCCTAGTGGCTACCACGATATTTTTCGCACAGCGATATAAAAGATGCCCTCCTGATAAGATAATGGTAGTTTATGGACGTACCTCTAAAGGTGCAGCATCAAGATCAATACATGGTGGTGCTACACTAGTATGGCCATTAATTCAGGATTATTCATTCCTTTCTTTAACTCCTATTACAATTAATATTGATTTAAGAAATGCATTGTCAATGCAGAACATCAGAATCAATGTTCCAAGTACTTTTACAGTAGGAATTAGTACTGAACCAACAATTATGACTAATGCAGCAGAGCGTTTGTTAGCATTGGATCCTCAACAAATTGAAGAAATGGCTAAAGAAATTATTTTCGGGCAACTTCGTTTAACAGTTGCTTCATTAACAATTGAACAAATCAATCAAGACCGAGATACATTCCTTGAGATGACTAGAACTAATGTGGATACTGAATTACAGAAGATTGGAATCCATTTGATTAACGTTAACTTAGTTGATATTACTGATGAATCGGATTATATAGAGAGTATTGGTAAGAAAGCGGCTTCCACTGCTGTTGAAAATGCACGTATTGACGTTGCAAACGCTGAGAGAGATGGAGCTGTAGGTGCTGCAAAAGCAAACCGAGTACGTGAGATTGAAGTAGCTAATAACCTGGCTGAAGCAGAAAAAGGTCGTAAGACCGCAGAATCAGATCAGCGTGTATATGTTGGTAATCAAGAAGCTTTAGCTGTTTCCGGTGAGAACGCTGCAACGGCAATAGTCAAGAATTCTGACGCGGATCTTGCTGAAGTTGAAGCTGCTGCCAAACAGCGTGCAGCTGTTGCTGCCGCTCAGGCTGAAGCCGAGATTCAGCGTGCATTCTTCAAAGAAGAAGAGGCAAGATTACAGGCTAGCGAGATTGTTCGCGAGCAAATCCAGAAGCAACAAATTGAAATTTCTGCCGAGGCAGAAGCAGAACGTCTTCGACGTATTGCTCGTGGAGATGCGGATGCAATTCTTGCTAGGTATGAAGCAGAAGCTGCTGGTATCCAGAAGGTATTGGATGCAAAGGCTAGCGGTTATGCTGGTTTAGTTAAGAGCGCAGGTGGAGATACGAAAGCAGCAGCCACTCTTCTCATGGTTGAGAAAGTTGAGAGCATGGTCGCAGCACAAGTTGAAGCTATACGCAACATGAAGATCGATAAGGTAACTGTATGGGATGGTGGAAATAATGCTGATGGCACATCTGCAACTAGTAATTTTGTAAGTAGCTTAGTACAAAGTCTACCACCTATTCATGATGTCGCAAAGATGGCGGGTATAGATCTACCAGATTATCTAGGGTCATTATCAGATGATGCAACTAACGAATGAGACATTGTCCTAACTAGACAGTCATCCTCATGAATGACTTACATCTCGGACTATCATGGTCATTGAAGATGTTGTAATTATTGGCGGAGCTCGTACACCCTTTTGTGAATGGTATGGGGGTAAGCGAGGTGATGGTTTACCTGGTGGATTATTGAAGGATACAAGCGCCTTAAAATTAGGTGAGATTGCAATTAAGGGTGCTTTAGAGAAAACAGGTACCTCTCCTGAAAGTGTCGACCACGTTGTAATGGGATATGCTTTACAGACGTGTGATCAGGCAATATTTGGAGCCAGACATGCAGGATTAGGAGCAGGTATCCCTCAAGAGGTTCCAATGCTTACACTTTCTCGAATTTGCGGTTCAGGAGTTCAGTCAATTGTAACAGGTGCACAAATGATTATGCTTGGTGAGGCATCAACTGTAGTTTCAGGTGGTATGGAAAATCTATCACAAGCTCCTCATGTATTACGTGGGATGAGAGATGTCTACAGGTTAGCACGGCCACCTAAAGAAGGAGTGACTTTAGAAAAAGATATGGAGGATTATCTGTTTACAAATCTACTTGATGGAATGTGTGGCTCTTTTATGGCCCAAACTTCTGATGAAATTTGCAGAAGGAAAGGTGTAACTCGTGAAGAGACTGATGAGTTTGCAGCACTTTCTCATTCACGAACAGCATCTTCAATCGCTAATAATATCTGGGAAAAAGAGATAGTGACTGTTGGTGATGTTGGTCATAAAGATGAAGATCATGTAGTATTAGATTCAACCCCCGAGTCTTTAGCACAACTAAGGACTGCTTTTGGTCCAGATAGCCTAGTTACAGCCGGTAATGCTAGTGGAGTAGTGGATGGTGCTGCTGCTGTTGTAATCAAGTCAGCATCTCAAGCAGAATCAGATGGTGACTCACCATTAGCAAGAATTATTTCTTGGGGTATTGTAGGTCTCGACCCTGCAATTATGGCATATGGACCAGTCCCTAGCAGTCGTCTTGCTTTAGAAAAAGCGGGTCTTTCAATTAATGATGTAGATAGGTGGGAAATTAATGAGGCCTTTGCCGGACAAGCTGTTGCCTGCATCAAGGATTTAGGCTTAGACATAGGAAAAGTCAATGTCAATGGTGGTGCAGTAGGATTAGGTCACCCTCTGGCGGCAACTGGAACACGACTTGTTCTTACTCTTGCTCATGAATTAAAGAGATGTGGTGGGAGATATGGTGTTGCAACTGCATGTATCGGTGGCGGTCAAGGAATCGCCATGGTAATCGAGTCAATTTAAGATAAGATCGATATGATTTCTTGAATATATTTTATCATAGTTAGTGATATAATAGCTATGAATAAACTGGTGATGAATTTTGCTGGGAGATAATTTATAGCATATTTAGCACCACTAAATGATAATGCTGCGACTAAAAAAGGTATAACGATAGAATATATGGTAGCCTGCTCATATAATTGGGATGCTGAACTATCAATGATAATATGTGAAATAATAGCAGTTGGTACAACCATTGCTGCTAACATAAAAGCAGTCCCTGCTGATGATTTACTATCAAATCCTCCATATTTTCGATTCATTGTAACGAAGATTCCGCCCCCTCCGATTCCAAGTAGTCCTGATGACATTCCTCCTAAGAATACACCTGGTAACCAGTATTTCTCATTCATATCTCCTATAGATTCTCCCGTAATATCATCTTTATTTGACATCCTTACTATTGCATTATATAATATCCAAGAGACTATGGTTAATGCCATTATTTTAATAGTAATGTCACTAATTATTTCGATTAATAAATATGCGATTATAGTTCCAAAAATTGCGCCAGGTATCCCGTAAAGGCTACCTTTCTTTGCCATCGCTACATCTCCCAAACCTTTCCTATTATGTGCGATTTGACTCCCCATTGCTACAGACCAAACTAGTATTAATGATCCAAGTATTGCTACTTTTATTTCCCAACCTAGTAAATAATGGAGAATTGGCATAAATATCACTCCCCCGCCTAAACCTAATGGTGAAAAAACCAGTCCCGTCATAAGAATTAGAACAATTGCTAATATCAGGTCAGGGTCCATATTTTCTCCTTTGAATTCTTTATGATAATATTATTATTGTCATATAACTACTAATTAACATTGAGATTGTTGCTATCATTCCCACCACAAGAATAGTCCCACCTGCATCTTCCATACTCTTTTTTGTAATGAAAAATCCAACTGATGCAAGTAATGGTATCAACAAATATTTACCGACGATTGATAAAAACTCTGCTAAATTAATTGGCATAATCCAAGTAGATAATATTGCAGCAATAACGAATCCTGGGACGAAGTAAGGGATAGATCCAATTTTTGTATTTCCTTCATTTTCATTGTTAATTTTATTCCCAAGTAAAGCACATAATGGTACAATAATAACTAGAAGAGATACTCTAGATAATTTAACCGCTGTGGCAATTTCCATAGCTTCTGGTCCAATTGTTTCTCCTGCTGCTATCGCTTGAGGCACAGCATGAATCACTGAACCTACCCAAATACCGCCTTGCTCTTCTGACATGCCAAGAATATTCGATAGTAATGGTAGTATCAAGAAAGTAATTAATCCTAACAAATTAATTATAGCCAATATTACTGCAACTCTTTCTTCTTTTAGTTTCAAACCAGGTGAAACTGCTACAACTGCACTATTACCGCATACTGCTCCTCCTGTACCAAGTGCTACACATGTTTCTAAATCCAATTTTGCATATCTCCCTACAAGGTAACATATCCCAAAACTAGTTGATGCTGTGACAAATGCTGTAGCAAAACCAACTAATCCAACCTCAGGTTCAAAAAAAATCGATAAGTTGAGGCCAAATCCTAGTAGTATTATCGCGATAGGTAATACCATACTAATCATCCATTTTCCCCCCTCATCAGTATTAGGGATATAATATGCAATAATTGATCCCAAAATAAGTGCTAAGGTGCTAGGTCCAATATTGATTCCTAGACTTGATAAAAATATATTCATCAAATATGCAATTATACTAATAATAACTGCAATAATTACCCCTATATTCTTGCTCATAACAAATCACCCTATTTCTTAAATCAATCCATATGAGATTATTCCAGCTGCTAAGAAAGTACCAGCAGTTGACCCTATATTCCCTAAAGCAGTCACCATTATTACTCTACCAACTTTATTTCTAAAGAACATATTAAAGAAACTGGGGAATTCTAGGAAATCAGAAGCGTCTTTTCCTGTTGGTGGTACTATTTTGAGTTGAGTATAACCTGCAAACCACCCAGCAGCGATAGTTGGATTTAGGGAGGTTATTGGTGAAGCTAATGCCCCTACAATTATTGAAACAGGATGTCCTCTTGCAATCATTACTCCTAACCCTGTAAGTACAGAATTCAACACTAACCATATTGATATAGAATCCCATACAGTAGTAAAATCGCCATTGTAGGCACTTTTACATATTGCCGATATGAGTAAAATTGGTATTGCTAGCATCAAATATTTTGGCCAATTAGATTTTTTAGGTTGTTCATTAAGTTCAGGTAATCTTGATGTTAATTCCATAGCAGGTTTCTTTAGATTCTTTTCTATTCCAGATAAATGTCCTGCACCAACTATAGCTAAAATTTTCCCTTTCCCACGTATCTGTTGTATCCTTGCACCTAGATATTCATCTCTTTCATCAATTAGTACATAACCTGCATTGGGGGCGATTTTGTAGACATCTTCCATCATATTGCTAAGTAAATCACTGTCTTCAAGTAATTCTTCTAAATCAAATTCATCATCTTCATCATCTAATAATAGGGCTTCAAACACACGACTTTTTTCTCTTAAACCCATTTTATGCCATGCTCTTCTTAGAGTGATAATTACATCTCTATCTATTAATTCGACAGGTATATTTTCTTCTTCTGCAATGTTTATTGCAGCTAATAATTCTGCGCCTGGTTTTTCTCCAGAATCAATACCCATTTTTCTTTGTTGGACAGATAGTGCAGATTGCAATATGATCATAGCTGATTTCCCATCACTAATAATTTTCAATAATCCTTCATTATCTATGCCTTCTGGTTTCTTTATTGATGCTAACCTTGATTCACATAGTTCGACAGCAACAACATCTGGATTATATTTTGAAATTTGATCTCTAACTAGATTCACCGATGTACTACTTACATGAGCCGTTCCAATTAAACGAAGATTTTCATCAATATCTACTATATTTTTTGTACCTTCAGACATCAAAAATCCTCCAAAGTAGACATTGCTCGAAACAAGTCTCTATGTTCTGCGACATCATGCACTCTGATGATATCGACGGCTCTTGATTTTGCCATGGCTGCTATTCCAAGAGACCCTGCTAGTCTCTCTTCAGTTTTTTTACGGCCTAATAAATCTGAAAACATACTCTTTCTACTAACCCCCCACATCAATCCCATTTTTTCTAATGGAATGATTTTTTTTCCTGCTGATAAGAGTTTAATATTATGCTCTAGTAATTTCCCAAACCCTATACCTGGGTCTCCAATTATCCGTTCAGGTTTTACTCCAGCGCTAATTAAGATATTCACTTTTTGAGAAAGTATCTTTTTAACTTCTGAAACAACATCTCCATATTCAGGATTATGTTGCATGTTTTCAGGTAAACCTCTCATATGCATTATACAAATTGGGCAATCTCTAGTTTTTATCAGTTCTACCATTTTCGGATCACTTAATGCTGATATATCATTGACCATATCTGCTCCTTCATCTAACGCTGCTTCAGCAACGATTGCTCTCCTCGTATCTATCGAAATTCCTACATCAGGAAATTTATTTCTCAAAGCACTAATAATTGGTAAAATTCTCTTTATTTCTTCATCAGAGTCTACAGCCTTAGCTCCAGGTCTTGTTGATTCACCACCTACATCTAACCAATCAGCACCATTTTCTACCATTGTAGTTGCAATCTTTAGAGTTTCTTCGATACTAGATAGCCTTGAATCTGCATAGAATGAGTCAGGAGTGATGTTTAGTACCCCCATTATCCGAGGGAATCCATCATCTCGGCGAACCATCAAGGGTCTCCAGTCAGCCATGTTGTTACCTCGATTCTACCAATCCTTTATGATGTGATGTAGTGGCAATCCAACGATGATTATTGGAGACGATACGCTTGATGATGGTATAAATACCGCATCCACTCCTATTTCTTCTAATCTTGAAGGTGATTCTATGAATCAATCTTCATTAGAAATGATGGAGTCAATTATTCAAAGATTACAGCCCCAAAATAGGCATGATATTAGAGATATGATATTCCAAAGAGGTAGAATATCTGGTGCTATGCTAATTATGGCAATTTTACTATGGTGGATATCTGTAGAAAAGGGTTCTGATAGACTAGGCGACTCGTTAATTCCAGTTTCACAGATGGGTGGATTTGAATTTTCTGAATTAAGTATTATTGTACCTGGAATTGCATTGTTAGCAACCTTAGTTATGTCTATTGGTAGAGAACAAGGGAATGCTATATTATCTAATGTTGCAGGTATTCTAGTCATCCTTGCAATTTTCTACATTCTAGAACCATTTGGTAATCTTGCATTAAATATAGGCGAAATGAAATTTCAAAATGCTATTTCTGCAAGTGGTAGACTTTCGATGCTTGCAATATTACTTCATTTTTCTATGAAATTCTTTTTCGATGCCTTACTTCTCCAGTGGGTAAGAACATGGTTACTTTCTAATGATGTGGATATATTTCCATCTCAAAATACAACTACCTATGAGGGTCATGCTGATGAAGAGTCACCTCTCGCATAGGGGATATGAGCGATATTAGAATGCCACACTTAGGGGTACTTCGTCTTGGTCATAGAAGAGATCGAGATAAACGAATCACCTCTCATTTGGGTTTGACAGCCAGAGCCTTTGGTGCTGACGAAATATATCTAGCAGGTGACAAAGATCCTTCTGCATTAGAGACTTGGAATTCAGTTTCTAAAAGATTCGGTGGAAAGTTCCAATGTAGGCATGAAGAAAAACCTCTTAGTTTTCTTCGTCGATTTTCTAAAGATTCAGGCGATGGGAAACCTGGCACAATTATTCATCTTACAATGTATGGTGAATCTTGGAAAGAAGCGTTACCTAAAATTAGTTTAGAGAGGCCAACTATTATCGTTGTAGGTGGTACTAAAGTACCCGGCGAAGTCTATCGATTAGCCGACCATAATATATCAATAGGTAACCAACCACATTCTGAAGTTGCCGCTCTTGCAATTTTCCTTGATTCTTTCGTTGGACCTATTGATGATGAAAATCACTTTTTTGGTGGTGAATTGCGTGTTATTCCAAATGCTCAAAGAAAGCAAATTATAAATTTTGAAGAGGAATAAATTAGAGAGTAGAAACTCTGCAACTGATTACATGACGTCAATGATTAATAGTCGTCTTCTGACAGTATCGTTGATGTCGAAGTCGACACTGGGTAAAGGATTCTCACCCGGTGCTGATGTTTTAGGTGTTAAATCACCTCCAGAATTCACTGATGCTGCGGATTTTCTAATCGATTCTGACGATATACAGCCTGCGAGTTTAGCGCCAGGATTGCTTTTATTGGCTGATGGAACTAAGTTCAGAGGGAATCTTTTCGGAGCTGAAACTATTGCTCAAGGGGAATTGGTATTCACTACTGGAATGTGTGGTTATCAAGAAAGTCTCACCGATCCTTCCTTCGCAGGTCAGGTACTAACATTTACTTGGCCACTTCTTGGAAATTATGGAATTCATGCTAACAGTTCTGAGTCATCTGCAGTTTGGCCACGTGGAGTAGTTTGTAAGCAATTAATGAAGGTCCCCGACCATCGGAATTCGGTTGGAAGTGTACATGAATTTTTATTAGTTCATGGTGTGCCTGGAATTGAAGGTATCGATACAAGAGCGTTGACAAAAAGAGTTAGGGAACATGGGACAGTTCTTTGCGTATTCGGACCTATCGATAAAGAACAAGAAATGAAATCTATTCTTGATAATCTTACGCCTCCTGATTCTCTAGATTTAGTTGCCGAAGTTACATGTTCAGAATCAGTTCTTTTGAATAAAGGAGCAACTGATTTAGATGGTAATCTATTACCACGTCTTGCTGCAATTGATTGTGGTGTTAAATTCAATATTCTTCGAGAATTATGCCGCCGGTTTGAAGTAGTTTGGTGCCCAGCTCATATGCCATTTAATGAAATTATTGAGCAATGGTCACCTGATGCATTCTTTTCATCGAATGGACCTGGCGACCCTGCACATCCAGGTGCCGCAACTATTGCCAGAGATACTCTTTCTTCAGCAGTGAGGGCTGATTTACCTGTCATGGGGATCTGTCTTGGTCATCAATTAATGGGTTTAGCAGCTGGTCTTAGAACTTACAAACTTAGATATGGACATCGAGGTGCAAATCAGCCAGTAATAGATTTACACAGTGGGAGAGTCCTCATAACCAGTCAAAACCATGGTTTTGCAGTTGAAGATCCAAAACAAGGCATGCTTGCTCCACACCCAAGTGATACTTTTTCAGATAAAGGCGATAATGTTCTTGGAGCAGATTTCAAAGTCAGATATGTCAATGCAAATGACAGGACCGTCGAAGGCCTTGATCTAGTTGGTAAGTCCTCATTTACAGTGCAATTTCATCCAGAAGCCTGCCCTGGGCCTCATGATGCATCCCCTCTATTCGATAGATTCTCTGAACTTGTTAAACAAGATTTAGTATCTAATAATGTGACTCAAACTTTGAGAGGTGGTAATTAATGCCTCGACGAGATGATTTAGAAAGAATTGTGATTCTTGGAAGTGGTCCAATAAGAATTGGTCAAGCTGCTGAATTTGACTTTTCAGGTTCACAAGCATGCCGAGCATTAAGAGCAGATGGTTATGAAGTAATTTTAATTAATTCTAATCCTGCTACAATACAAAATGACCCTGAAATGGCGGATAGAATATACATTGAACCTCTATTGCCCGAGGTAGTAAAGCGTATACTGGAAATTGAAAAACCAGATGCTATTCTTGCAGGTATGGGAGGGCAAACTGCTTTGAATATAGCTATGGCTCTAGCACATGACGGTTCCCTTGATGAATTAGGTGTGGAATTAATAGGTTGTAATTTAGCATCTATTGATGAAGCCGAAGATAGAGATTTATTCAAACAAGTATGTGAAGAAATAGGTCTTCCTGTTTGTAAAGCAATTGCATGTGATTCTATTGATGAAGTGATTAAAGCATCAAGTTTACTAGGTGGTTTCCCTCTTCTTATTCGTCCAGCATTTACATTAGGTGGCTTAGGTGGTGGTACTGCATTTAATATGGGTGAACTTGTAGAAATTGCAAGCCAAGGGATACTTCATTCAGCAATCGGTCAGGTCCTCATAGAAGTCAGCATATTAGGTTGGCAAGAACATGAATATGAAGTAATGAGGGATGATGCTGATAATGCCATAATAGTTTGTACTATGGAAAATCTTGATCCAATGGGAGTTCATACTGGGGAATCTGTTGTAGTTGCTCCACAACAAACGCTTTCTGATCGTGATCATCAAAAATTAAGGAATGCAGCATTGAAATTAATCCGTAGGTTGAATATCAAGGGAGGGTGTAATGTTCAATTCGCAGTAGATCAGAGTAATGGTGATTATCGAGTTATTGAAGTAAATCCTCGAGTATCTCGTTCTTCTGCTCTAGCCTCTAAAGCAACGGGGTATCCAATAGCAAGAATGGCTGCATTAATCGCAGTTGGATATACACTCGATGAACTACCAAATCCAATTACTGGTGAAGGTACAACTGCTGCTTTTGAACCGACTTTAGATTATTGTGTTGTCAAAATTCCTCGATGGCCTTTTGATAAGTTTAGGACTGCAGATAGAACAATTGGTACCTCAATGAAATCTACAGGTGAAGTAATGGCGATAGGCCGTTGTTTCGAAGAAGCATTTCTCAAAGCATGGGCAAGTCTAGAATATGGTCAACCTCATCCTAGACCTCTAACTCTGGCTGATGCATCAGGTGGGGAAACTATGGATGAGAGAGCATCTCAAGCATTGCCTGAGGCAATTCTAGTTGACTGGTTAAGAATACCTACAGATAGGAGAATGGGCGCTCTATTCGAAGCTTTCAGACGCGGTTATTCTATAGATGATGTCAGAGATTTAACTGGCGGTGTAACAAGGTGGTTTTTACATCGATTTGAGAGAATGGCTGCAATTGAAACAGAGATACGTGCGGCAGGTGAATTAGGCCTTTCACCATCAGAAATTCCTGTTAAAGAGATGCGTATGTGGAAAGGATTTGGTTTTTCTGATCTACATATTGCAGATGCACTTTCTGGTTTTCCCGCGTCTGGTTTCAAGCAATTATCAATAGGTGAAAATGAGCATTCTGTTACTTTGCGGCGTCATGAATTAGGGATACATCCTAGATTTAGGATGGTGGATTCTTGCGCTGCAGAGTTTGCTGCTGTGACTCCATATTACTATACTACATATGAAGGCGGTTCCGATTCCATAGGTATCGACTATATACCTAATTTATCTAAAAATAAAAAGAAAAGGATAGTCGTAATAGGATCAGGTCCTATTAGAATTGGTCAGGGTATAGAGTTTGACTATGGTTGTGTGCATGCGGTAGGGGCGATCCAAGATTTAGGGCATGAAGCAATTATTATCAATAATAATCCTGAGACAGTTTCTACTGATTTTGATACTAGTGATCGTCTATATTTCGATCCATTAACTCTTGAATCAGTAAGTGAAATTCTTCTCCGTGAAGACGCTCATGGTATCTTACTCCAATTTGGAGGTCAAACTGCTATAAATCTCGCATTACCATTATCTGATAATTTACCATATTTATCTACTTTAGGGCTTGATTTAGTAATGGAAGGAACAACGCCTGAGTCCGTAGACGAAGCGAGTGATAGAGAAAGATTTGAGGCATTTTCTCAAAGGAATAATCTAAGAATGCCAAATGGTGAAACAGCATCAACTCCTGATGAGGTACGTGAGGCAGTAAGAAAAATTGGTTATCCTGTTTTGATTAGACCATCATATGTTCTCGGAGGAAGAGGTATGGAGATTCTTTCCTCAAATCGCCAATTAGAGACCTATATGGAAGATGCCTTCTTATCACCAGAAAAGCCATTATTGGTGGATGAGTATCTTGGTAATGCCATGGAACTAGACGTTGATGCAGTGTGTGACGGTAAGGAAGTACTAATTGGTGCAATAATGGAACATCTAGAGGAAGCAGGTATACACTCTGGCGATTCAACATGCTTCATCCCTCCACAAAATGTATCAGATAAGATACTCGAAGAAGTTGAAGTATGGACTAAAAGAATTGGTTTAGAACTCGGTATTAAAGGATGTTATAATATTCAATTTGCGATTCGTGAAGAGGTATTGTATGTCTTAGAAGTTAATCCCAGAGGTTCACGTACCTTCCCTTTTGTTGCTAAAGCTACAGGTGTGCCATTAGCAAGAATTGCTGCGATGGTAGCACTCGGAGAGAGACTATCTGATCTTAATATTCCAGCTCCTCAAACCGATGCAGTTTGTGTCAAAGCACCAGTATTCCCTTTCATTAAACTTAGAGGATTAGACCCTGCTCCTGGACCTGAAATGAAATCAACGGGTGAAGTTATGGGTAGTCATGAAAGAGCTTCTGCTGCTTACCTCAAAGCACGTCTAGCAACAGAGTCACCTGTGCCAACAGAAGGTGGCGTATACATTACTGTCAAAGATAGGGATAAAGATGCAATAATTGTTCAAGCTAAGAAACTAATCGATTTAGGCTTCAAAATATACGCTACGAGTGGAACTGCTAGTGTATTACGAGATAAAGGAGGTCTTGAAGTAGAAACTTGCTATCGGATAACTGAAGGAATGACACCCGATGCTTTGGATTTAATGCGTCAAGGGAAAATTCATCTCATCATAAATACTCCTCGGAATACTGGAGGAGCAGTTCTTGATGGGAATATGATGAGGAGACTAGCAGTTGAACTTAATATTCCATTTGTTACCACTATGGCTGGTGGTAAGATGGAAGTATTAGCTATAGAAGAAGCAATGAATGGTATACCTGAACCGAGACTGTTAAACATAGGCTCGCTTTAGTATGAAAAACCTCTGAAAATAATTTTTAAATTTATATTCTTGCGATTTCCTTAATTACCTCGAAATCTCAAAGCAAATTATGATGGCGCTAACTGAAATACCAGGTGTAGGTGAATCCCTTGCTCAAAAATTAGTATTAGAGATAGGTTCTCTGGCAGATGTTGAAAGAGCTCTTGAAAATGGAGATGTTAGTACACTATCTGGAATAGAAGGGATATCTCCACAAAGAGCAGTGAAATTGATAAATTCAGCAAATGGTCGTTCTAGAGAAGTAACTACTACAGACGAGGGTCGTAAATTGCATAAAGAATTGATAGAAGAAGTATCAAACTATATTCAAACAAGAGCTGCAAAAGATAGAATTTCAATAATAAGCCCACTTACTAGATCTAATTTAATAGAAATTAATTCTAGAAGATCATGGTCAGAAAATGCAATTAGATTTGTAACTGATAGTAAGTCTTCCTTTGAATCTTGGAACACTTGTATTTCAGGTCTTAATTATACTAGAGAATCTACCTCTCGTATTGAAAGAGTAATCGTTGTACCTAATGCAGAGGTTATTGAAGAACTGAAACATCTCAATAATAAATGCCGAGTGTTAGTTCGTTCAAATGAAGAAACATGGCGTGATTACGTAGGTTTACCTAGAGTCACTTGGATAGGTAAAGGTGCTCCTGAAGTAGTTCCATCCGGATGGGTCGTTGGTAAGTCTGATCAATCTCTACATACATTGGTTCCTGAAGTTCCTTTACAATGGCTAAAATCTAATTCGGCAAATCTTTCAATAATTGCAAATTTATCTGATCAATTATGGCCAATAAATATCATTGGTCAGAAAATTTCTAATTCATTGGAAGGATTAGAGAGTTTACCACTATTATTACAATCTTTAGATAATGATTCTACTCGTCTTGAATGTTTAGAAAATTCTCGAGATAGTCTTTGGGGTGAAGTTAAATCGATTGAAGCAGCAGTAAATGATGCAATAGTCTCTGGTACTTCTGATGCAAAGATTTCATTTGATGGCGATGAAGTTCTATCGTATTATTCTGATATAGGAGGATTAGAACGCCGATTGAGAAGTACGGTTGCGGATACTATTGATTTTTCTCTACAAGATGGTCTCAGAAGATTAGAAAACTATCTCAAAGATACAGGTGTCAAATTACCGAATGAAGTATATTCTAGTGAATACCCCTGTGTAATTAATAGACACGCCATAGAACTAATTGAAAATGAACTAGATTCAGCTATACTATCTGAAAGGAGTGATGGTGAAATTGCTATTGCTAATTCTACAATAAAGATAATGAAACCAGCAAGGAAAGCAATATCTAATTTTATTGAAATTGACATGTGGCTTGGAATAGGGAAATGGGCAGTGTCGAACAGATGTACTATGCCTGAAATTATCACATCACATCCTGGAGTTTGGATGAAAGATGGTAGACATATTCTCCTTGATTGTGAACCTGATCCGGTTACTTATGGTATAGGTGAAGTTTCACCTGAAGGTGAGAAAGAACGTATTGCATTACTTTCAGGTGCTAATTCAGGTGGTAAAACCACTCTTCTTGAAACCCTAGGTTCAGTGATATTATTGTCTCATTCTGGTTTACCTGTACCTGCATCCCAAGCATCAGTAGGACTTTTAGATGAACTACACATGCTTGCTAAAGTTTCAGGTACTCAATCTGCAGGTGCACTAGAAAGAACTTTGAAGAAACTTGCCGAGGTATTAGTATCAGATTATAGGAAAATAATACTTGCTGACGAACTTGAAGCTATTACTGAACCAGGTTCAGCATCTTTGATACTAGGTGGTCTTTTAGCCGCATCTTGTGAAAATAAAGACACAAACGTGCTATTAGTTACACATATTGGAACATCAATTTCTGAAGTAATGGGTGGAGATGTTAGGATTGATGGTATTGAAGCCCAAGGTTTAGATGAAAATATGGACTTAATAGTCGATCGGACTCCTAAAAGAAATCATATTGCTAAGTCCACACCTGAATTAATTGTTAGAAGATTGGCAGCAAGGTCGACTGGGCCAACGTCTCGAATATTTTCTGATCTTTTAAAGCGATTTTGAAAATATTTTCATTATAGATGCATGACCTAATTCTGTAATGATTGATGCTATTCTTGGCCCGAATTCAGTGCCTAGAATTAACATATAAAGTGCTATGTAACCTTCTCTCGGACTAATCTCTTCTTCTTTTGTCGCCTCTCTTATTTTTTCATTAATTTCTTTTTCTGCCCATTCGCAATTTTCAAATTTTTTAGATAAATTCACGAGAAAAAGCATCTGTTTCCTAGTCAGTTTCTCTTTAGTTGTATGTTCCATTTTTTCTTGAATATTGATTCTTGCATCTTCCGGGAAATGTACACTGTTTATCCAATTTCTCATTCTTGATAATCTCCCTAATAATGCATCATTAGGTCTTCCATCTATGTGTTGGCTTTTATTTAATGAATCCCAAATATCTTCATCATTTGACTTAATTTGTGCTAACATTGCTAGGTGGCGGAATGATACACCTGCAATAGAGGATGAAGCATCTTCTCCTCTATTTACTTGACTGAGTCTTAGAGCCCCAATTACTGTATCTCTAGCAACTTTCTTCTTTTTGTTTAATTCATCTCCTGATGGAGGATTTGATACTAATCTTTCATATTCATCAGCCATCTCAAAAAGTGATGGTCCTGTATCAAAATCAATATGTTTCTTAACTTTTGTTCTAGCAATTACATATCTTAATATCTCTGGTGGAACTAAGTTTAATGCTTCTATAGGGCCAATTGTATTCCCACTTGAACTTGACATAGGACCACTTCCTTTGAGTTGTATCCATTCATAGACCATTTTACCAGGTGGCTCATCTCCTAATAATTTACAAATTGGGATGCCAGTATCGAAACTTCCACCAGCTGCTCCATGATCTTTTCCTGCTGGTTCACATGTGATACCATGAATCCCCCATCTTGCGGCCCAATCAACTCTCCAAGGCATTTTTCCATCTGCCTTCCTTATATCGGATTCTCCTTCTATGCCATGCTTATCCTTCCAGCGAACATATGGTTTATCATATCCAGTTACTTCTACACCATCCATACTGCCATCACTACCAATAGGGTTGTAGGGGAACCATCCTTCTGGCAATTCTCTCCCAGATATTTTTTCAATAATTTCATGAATTTGTTCTTTATACTCAATGGCTAAATTAATTTTCTCTGCGAATTCTCCATTATCGTATGTTTCATGATTCATTACCACTTTAGGATGAACTCCTATTTCTCTTAAAGATTCTAAAAATGGTTCAAGGAAATGATTTGCATAATTCCCACCCTCATGGTTAGGTGTGCCATCTGGATTTGGTGCAGGGATATTTACGAGTGGGCATCCAATATATTTTTCATATTCATCTGATAGGAAACTATACACTCTTCTTAGAGGATCCATAGAATCTACTATGAAAATATATTCTGATTTTATATTTGAATCTAGACAAGCACGATGAATCATCTCTGCAGTTAATATTTCTCGAAGATGTCCTATGTGAAATTCTCCCGATGGCGTAATTCCTGATGCAATTACTTGCGAGCTATATTCTTCTGAAAGCCGTTTTGCGGTATAATCAGCCCAGTGCATCTTTATGCCTCAAACAGTTACTACTCTAACCAAACCACGTAGAGGTACTCCTTCAAGAGCATTAACCTCTGACTTATTAGCTAAAACTAGACATAATCTTACATCAGCACCTGCGTTTCTTAGATTATTTATTGTTTTCTTTAATGTGGTACCAGAAGAAACAACATCATCAACGACTACTACTTGTTTTCCAGATACATTAGCGAAAATCTCAGAAATATGTGCACCTTCTTCCTCACTAATAGATCGACTTACTGCTAAATCTAAATCTAATTGTCCAGCAATCGCCTGAGCAAATGGTATTCCATTAATGCTTATTCCAACTATTGTATCTACTTCATCCCCAATTTCTTCCTCAATAATATCGGCAAATATATATGAAATTGCTTCTATTCTACTTGCTTTAACTGCTACGGATCTCCAACCTACTTGTACATCGGTAGGCCTATCCTCTGAAACTACGTTATTGGAATATTTTTCAGTAGATAACCATTGAATTGTAGTTTGAGAAAGTGATAACTCATCTGCTATTTGTTGTGTGTTCAAACCATTACTACGATATTGCTGTACTTTGGCACGAAGTTCGTCTACGCTTAGTGGCATCGTTTTGTCCTAGAATCCGACCTGTATCAAGCCATCGGCTACAAACTATCTATAATATTAGTATTTTTAATGATAAAAACGTTGTTAAAATCTACCGGTGGAACCAAAACCACCGTCTCCTCTCTCAGTTTCACCTAAATTATCAATCGTTACTTCTATAAATTTTGATTTAGGGATAGGTGTAATTAATAATTGAGCGATTCTTTCATTTTTCCCTATTGAATATGATTCTCCCTCTCCAATCCATGTCATTAAAACAAATAATTCTCCTCTATAATCTGCATCGATTGTTCCGATACTATGTGGTAGAATTAATCCCTTTTTCCCTAAAGATGATCTTGCTCTAACTTGTCCTTCATATCCTTCTGGAATTGCTACATGTAAACCAGTTCTAACCATTGTACTAATTCTTCGTCTTACTATTGTATCTTCTAGTGAGTATAAGTCCCATCCTGCAGCATGAATACTGCCTTTTGTGGGGAGTAAAGCGTCTTCATGAGTCCTTGCTACTTTGACTTCTATCGCTTCATCCATATTATTCGCTATGCTAGTCAGCATTTTACGCTTCTCCATTAGCCTTTTTCCGTCGGTGGGGTGAAAAGGGAGACTCTTCTCGGCTTGTCAATGGTAGACTTCGAGTATGAGTCATTGTTAGAACGCGCTCGTGAGCGTATACCTAAGAATATCAGTGAAAGATCACGATGGACTATGCCTGAACCCGAAATTCTAATTGAGGGTAATCAAACGATAATACGTAATTTCGCGGCTATAGTGGATGCTATGGATCGTGATTCTAATCATGTCTATCAATTTCTTATTAATGAGCTAGGTACCTCTGGGTCACGTGAGCAAGTAAGAGTTCTATTCAAAGGACGTGTACCTCCAAAGAGAATTAAAGAAAAAATAGTTTCATATGTTAAATCATATATTTTATGCGGTCAATGTAAAGCTCCCGATACTCGTTTCATCAAAGACGATCGGACTACTTTGCTTAAATGTCAAGCATGTGGTGCAACTCGTCCTGTCAAATTATGAGATATTTCACAGAAGAAATTCTTATTCCGGTGAAAAATCTAGAAGTACTTTGCCTTTATTTTTGCGATTATGCATATGCATTTGAGCATCTGCAACTTTTTCAAATCTCCATACCGAATCAATAATTGGATTTATTTTTCCCTGATTCATTAATTCACCTAATTCTGCCAGATGATTAGCAAAAATATCTTCATCTTCTAATCTACCCATATGAACTCCAAATAATGATTTATTAGAGTTCATCATCTTCATAGGATCAAATTTCGGCGTATTTATCCACATTCGAATAGCGGCAATTATCGATCTTTTTTGATTAGGCACTGCTGAAGAAGCGCCAAAACAGTGTAATTTCCCTCCATTTCTTAATGCATTATATGATCTCATTAAATGTTTTCCAGCAACTGGATCTATGGCTTGATGAACGCCTTTTCCATTAGTCATATCTTTACAGACTTTAACGAAATCTTCTTGGTCTCGATTTACAAAACGCATTCCTAAAGACTCTACAAATTCTTTTTTAGATTCGGATGCTGTTCCAATAATTAATCCGGCTCCATATGCTTGACATATCTGAGCAGCAGCAGTTCCAACACCTCCTGCTGCATGGTGTATTAGTACGCTATCTCCTTTTTTCAGACCTCCTAGGTGTACTAACATATGATATGCAGTCCCATAAGTTACTGGCATAGCCGCTGCTTGATCGAAACTAATATTATCAGGTATAGGAACTACTCTATTGGAATCAACTATTACTTCCTCTGAGTATCCTCCAAATCCAGTCATCGCTATAACTCTCTGGCCCAATTGAAGATTAGTTATCTCTTTTCCAAGGTCGATTATTTCCCCTGATGCTTCATACCCTGGAGTAAATGGGAAATCTGGATTTGATCCATATAAACCTTGACGCATCATCAGATCTGCAAAGTTAATCCCAGCTCTATGCACTCTTACTTTAACTTGATTTTCTTTTGGTAAATCTAATTTTTCTTCAACTATTTGTATCGAATCGGTTCCACCAATTTTTGGATAAATTACTTTTTTCATTTGTTCAATCTCCTTATTAATCCGACATTAAATAATCAGATGCTATTTGATCACCTAAAATATGATTTGAAATTTTAATAATGGCTTCATCATCATCGTTTGGAATAGTATACCATATTCCTTCTGGATATATTACACAAGCAATACCTTTCTCACAACTACCCAAACAACCTGCTTTATTGACTCTAATATCCAGAACATTTGATTTTCTTGTAATTCTTTTCAGTTTAGTCATAATTTCTAGAGAATTTTTTGATGAACAGCAACCTTTAGGATTATCGATATCTCTTTCATTTACACAAACAAAAACATGTTTCTGAATTTTAGACATCACTAATCCTCAAATTTTATCAAATTTCGAAGCGAGTATGAAATCTGATTCTACTAAACCATCAATTTTATGGGTATAGATTTTAGCTAAAACTCTCCCCCATCCAAGTTCGAAATCAGCATGATGATTTTGTTCTTCACAAATCTCTCCCATTCTATTTGTAAATTCTAGAGCCTGCTTGAAATCATCAAATTTCCAAACTCTTTCTAGATGATGACTTTCAATAATCTCCCATTCATTATTCAGACTGATGATTAACTTACTCATTTCCTCATCTGTTAATGGAGGGACGCCTCCTTGGCACGGAATACAAACTTTAGAAGATAAATCGCATATTTCACTCATTTTAATCCCACACATGATTATCTTCTCTACCATCCGCCTGACGTTCTGCTGCTTCATGTAAATTAGAACGTCTACGCATATCTTCCTTTTCGAATGTCAGAAGTTCTCGGTCTTCAATATATGGCTTCCTTAGATGGGTGATTAAACGTAACTCAACTATCACATCTCTTGCTATTGATCTGAAATTACCATTTTCATCTCTGATCTCCACTACATTTCTTGAGGTTCCTACTAACATTCCTCGTATATATGGGTCTGAGTCTCCCGGTAAGGCTCTACTATCAAGTAAAATCTCAATTAAATCATCTTTCCTTAAACCATACTTTCTTTCAATAAGTGGTCCGAGAAACTTATCCTGTAAATCAATTAATTCAGGAGCTCCATATTCTTCATGTATTCTTCTAGCCCATTCGGGTAAATCAGTAATATCACTATCACGCCTCTCTGTGCCCATGCCCTTCGGTTAACTATGTCATAGAAAAGCCAACGGGTTCAAAGATTGTAAGTAAAAATTCACAAATGACTGTTGACTTGAAGTGGGATGGTATAGGCGACAGATATGAGGAGTGACCATGGCATCACCACAATGGCGAAGTATCCCTACAGTTCTTTTCCCCCAAGAGATTCTTGATAAGGCATTTAGAAAGGCCTCAAAACAGTCTGATTTGGTAGAAGATCCTGATAAATACCATAGGACAAGAAAACAAATGGTGAGGATGATTCAGTCTGCATCTGATACAATTGATGTAACTCTTAGGACTTGGGTTGATAAGTGGCCTAGTCTGAACGCTCTTTCAGAATTTGATAGAGCTTTAATTGATGCAGCAGTAGGTAATGATAACTATCGTAAAAGTCTAGGGGCAATTCAATGGGCTGCTGAAAGAATACGTAAAATCTCTGGAGAGTCTGAATCAAAAATTCTTCGTTTGAGGGATATTGATGGATTTCATGTTGCACGAAGGCATGCATATGGACGCATTTCATCTATAGTGCATCAAATATCTCCACAGATTATTTGGCTTGGTGAAGCAAGAGATATTCTTCGTAAATTACCATCTGTAGATTCAGCTGAACCTGTAATTGTCGTAGCAGGTTCTCCAAATGTTGGTAAGTCAGCATTAATCGGCGCCCTTTCATCTGGTGAACCAGAAGTTGCAGCCTATCCTTTTACAACAAAACAATTACATTTAGGACATTTTGTACATAGGCGTCGTCCATATCAGATGGTAGATACTCCAGGTCTACTTGATAGGCCAATGGAAGAAAGAAATTTAATAGAAATGCAGGCTATTGCAGCATTAGAAAATGTAGGTGATGTGTTGGTATTCCTTATTGATGTAACAGAAACTGGGGGTACTTCTCTTGATGAACAACTTAATCTTCTAAGTGAGGTAAGAAGTTTAGTTACTGAAAGACCGATAGTAGTTGCATATTCTAAATCTGATTTAATTAAGGATATACCTGATGATGCCGAGCACTTACTTTCTGCAATAAATGGCGATGGAATAGAAGAATTCCGCGCATTTCTAATTGATTTAATTGGTGCTGATGTGATTGATGACCCTCTTTCATTACCTGATCAGTGGCATGTTGATGAAATTGTATTACAGCCATTTGGTACTAAATATGAAATTCAGACACGTAGAGAGATAGATGGTTAATCAATATGCCATTGGTTACCACATGTTTTACAATAGAGGTCATGTCCTCCGTAAGATTTCTGTAAACCACTAACATCAATTGATGTGCCACAGTTGTTACAGACTTCACTCATACCTCTTCCACCTCATTCTGGTTATTCAAACAAGCGATACTCAATTCACTTAACTCTCTCTTAATCTTTGAAGTATTTTTCGTATTGGCAACGCCATTTCTGCTGCACCTATGAAAAGGGTAATCGAGATTAATCCTAGCATTATTTCTACTTTAATATCGAGACTAATCTTTGTTTTTGTAGTTAAAACTTGCATGTCACCAATATCTGCCCCTTCTCTTCCTCCGGTTATTATTCGATATTCATCAGTTTCAATATTCCACTTAATTTGACCATCGAATTCATCATTCCCACCAACTAAAATGAATTCTTCAATATCTTCAAAAGTACATTCAGTCATCTGTGTCTCTGAGTTAGGGGGACAATTTATTTTTGCTCTACTTTCCACTACTGCAAACCAAGCCTCATCATTTTCAGACCAAATTATTTCTAAATTTATATCAAGTAAACCAAATATTACTGGCGGATCTATCTCTCCTGTCATTGCAATGAAACAGGTTCCTGAATCATCAACTTCGCAAGGGACTTGGGGTATTGTGCCACTGTCATCTGGCATTTGTATTCCAACTATGCTTCCTAAAAGCATGAGGGTGCAAATTATTCCTACAACTCCAGGTAGTATTGAGAGAATTCTAACCATCATATTAATCACTACAGTTTAGTATCTCCATTTAACTTAAAGCTCCAGCAAGTTGTATAATTATTGGAATCAAGAATATAGCAACTCCTGCATACAGTAGAAATGTGAGTTTTTTCCTTGAAGCTTCTTTTCTTTTTTGATTGTTATGGCAATCCTTACTATCACATAGAGCGGGTTCATTTTTTATTGATATAGGGATTGAACAAATTATGCAATGTTTGTGTGAATCAAATGAAAGGCCACTCTTAGCTCGAGTTCTTTTTTTGGAAATAGTAGCTGCTTCTTTAGCTTGAACAGCCGTTCTTGTGGCCATTTTAGCAATCTTATCTGCTCTACTCATAATTTTCTCTCCGATGAAATTACAGTTCCTTCAAATTCAGAACCTTCCATTGCTAATTTTATTCTATTAGTTATTCTACCATCTAATACATTCAATTCCAATTTAGCATTCAGTGCTTCAGAAACTCCAATAGGATCTACTACGCTAGATTGTCCTGCTTTTTCATGCTCTGCTGGACCTACGATTCGTTGTAATTCTTGATGATTTAGATATTTATATGATTTAGTGTTAGGGTTAATTTTCGGGTCCTCATCATAGACTCTTGCAACATTTGTTGCTATAATGCATTTATCTGCTGAGGCAGCTATTGCGAATCTTATTGCTACAGTATCAGTAGTATGTCCTGGGACAGTTCCTCCCATTACGACTACTGATTTTTCTTCAAGTAATTGAACAGCTTCATTGACACTGGAAGGAATTATTCCCGACACTAAAATACCTGCTTCAGATATAGCTTCTCTAATTATTGTTGCATTTAATCTAGTTGCTGCGATACCAATTTTATCTAGGTGATAATCATCGCTAATCAATGGTCTAGCTAAGGCAATACCTTCTCTGGCAGGAGCACCTCCTCCAACTACAATTCCTATTCTATCACCCATGGTGACTCTGTCGCGAATTATTTCTATCAAATCACTTAACCAAGTATGCTTATTGTCAATTTCTGGACGTAGCAAACTTCCACCAAGAGCTGCCACAATGCTCGTCATCATGTATACGGCCGCACTGCTTCTCTATCAATGCCTAGGCTACGTTGAGTATGAAGGGTTGAAATGTCGGTCTCTTTGGCAACACACGAGGGTTCACTATGTCCGAAGACTTAGAGATGCAAAAACGAAAACTTCGTGCACGAAAAACTCTTGAAGAAGTTTCGAAAATGAGAGGTATGGGTACCGAGTTAGTAACTGTTATTATACCACCTGAGAAGATGTTACATGATGTTCGACATCATCTTATCCAAGAAGGTGGACAGGCTGCTAATATCAAGTCTAAATCTACACGTAAGCATGTCACAGATGCTATTGAATCTGCAGTTTCAACTCTAGGCCGGTATAAAACTCCAGGTGAGCGAGGAATCGCTCTATTTGTCGGGCATGTAATTACAGGGAATAATAAAACTAGATTGATATCTGTAGTAGTCGATGACCCTCCCGAACCATTCCCATCATTCAGATATAGGTGTGACTCTTCATTTGAAGCATCTCAACTTGAGGATATGTTAATCGATAAAACTGCTTATGGTTTATTTGTCATTGATAGATCTGAGTCGGCTTATGGTTTAGCATCAGGGAAAAAACACCATTGCCAAGAACATATTACATCTCAAGTACCATCTAAGCATGGTCGAGGTGGTCAGTCTGCCCAGCGTTTCGAAAGATTAATCGAAGAAGCCGCTCATAATTTCTTCAAGAAATCAGCAGAAAGAGCTTGTGCTTATTGGCTTCCTATGCTAGACGATTTGAAGGGAATTATCATTGGAGGTCCAGGTGCAACAAAAGATTTCCTTGTTAGGAATGATTATTTTCATCATGAGATAAAGAAATTAATCAGAGAACCTCACTTTGATGTTGGTTATTCTAATGATTCTGGTCTACGTGAATTAATTCAGCGTGCAGGAGGGTTGATGGATCAGATTGAATTAGATGTTGAGAGAAAATTAGTAGATAATTTCCTTAGAGAAGTAATGCAAACACATCCTAAAGCAACATATGGTGAGATGATGGTTAGAGCAGCTCTTGATCAAGGCGCAGTTGCAACTTTATTATTGTCTGAAGGTTTACGTAAGCGTAGAGTTGGATGGATTTGTAAATCCTGTTCGAATGAATGGAATCAAACTCATAACAGTTTAACAGATATGCCAAATTGTCCTAAATGTAACTCTGATAATTTAGTTGAAGACCCAGAGAAAACAATGGACCTTATAGATGAATTAACCGAATTAGCTACTCATACTTCTGCTAAGGTGACTTTAGTTTCACTTGATACAGAAGAAGGTGCAACCATGAATAATTCATTTGGTGGTATTGCAGCCATGTTGAGGTATGCTTGGACATGAGGTGATATTATGAGGGAACTTCGTAACGAAATAATTCCTTTAATATCAGAAACTATGTTAGAACTAGGAATTAATCAAGATCAGTGGTTGAATCTTATAGGTAATGCTACTGATTTATCGCATGGAGATATCGCCTTACCATGTCATTCATTATCTCGGATTTTGAGAAAATCCCCTAATGATATCGCCGATCAGATAACCCTTAATTTATCTTCGGAAATATCTGGTATTGCATCTGTTTCTTCAATAAATGGTTTTGTTAACTTTAAGGCAAATAGTATATGGTTATCTAACCAAGTATCTTCAATAAATTCTCAATCTAATTTAGGTGTTAAATTAGAAAATAAGAGAATTATTGTTATTGACTATTCCTCTCCTAATGTTGCTAAGAGGATGCATGTTGGTCATTTACGATCTACTGTGATTGGCGATTCTTTAGCCAGAATGTTAGGGTATAAGGGACATGATGTAAGACGTGAAAATCATATTGGCGATTGGGGCACTCCATTTGGTATGCTTATTGAGCATTTTATTGAATGTGATCAGATAGATGTTAGCGAGATAGACCTTACTAATTTTTACAAGATTGCTAGGTCTAAATTTGATAATGATATAGATTTTGCATCTCGATCAAGGGATAGAGTTGTCAAACTTCAGTCTAGGGATGATGAAACTATTGAACTATGGCAAAGATTAGTAAATCATTCTCTAATGCACTTTAATGAAGTCTATTCTATGTTAGGTGTTCTTCTTACTAACGATGATCTTGCTGGCGAGTCATCATACGAAGAACTTCTTCCTGAAGTTGTAGAACGTTTACAAAATAAGGATATGATTGTTGAAAGTAAAGGCGCTTTAGTTGTTTTTCCTGATGGGTGGGTTAATCGTGAAGATGAACCTTTACCATTAATAATACGTAAAGGAGATGGAGGTTATAATTATGCAACTAGTGACCTTGCTTGTATCATTAATCGAACAGAAATTATAGGTGGTACTGAATTTCTATATGTAGTTGGAGCGGAGCAATCTCAGCATTTTGATATGGTATTTCAGGTTGCCCGAGATGCAGGTTTTATGAATGATTCAATAAAAGCAGTTCATGTCCCCTTTGGTCTTGTTTTAAGGCCTGATGGTAAAAAATTAGCTAGTAGAGAAGGTAAATCAATTAGTTTGAAAGATTTACTCGAAGAATCAATTGTTCGAGCTAATAAGTCAATATTAGAAAAAAATCCGGATATGGCAGAATCTGAAAGAGATGAAATATCTAGAATGATTGGTATAGGTGCTGTCAAATATGCTGATCTATCGATTGATAGAAATAAGAATTATATTTTTGATTGGGATAAAATGTTGTCTTTTGAGGGTAATACTGCACCTTATCTTCAATATGCACATGCTAGGATTTGTAGTATTTTCCGAAAAGCTTCCCTATCAAAGGAAACTTTTGATAATACAACAATATCTATTTCCAATGATTATGAGCAATCTCTTTCGAGGGCAATAATAGGTTTCTCAGAGGCATTGGATGAGTCAATAAGTCACTATGCACCACATCGTTTAGCAGTTTATTTACATAAGTTGGCCCAAGAGTTTGGAACATTCTATGAAAATTGTCCGGTATTAGTGAACGATAATGAGTCTACAATGAATAGTCGACTTGCTTTATGTAATCTTACTGCTAGAACTCTTAGTACAGGTCTTAATCTTCTTGGAATCGATTCTCCTGATAAGATGTAATTAGACGTTTTACATCTTTTATTCCTCCTCTTATGGACGATATTCGTACCCCGGAATTAATCAGAGTCCAAAAAGGAATTATATCAACTTCTTTTTTAATCCATTTTAGTTCATTAGATAATTTTTGAGATTCAGGATTATCCAATGATATTTTTTTAACTATAAACTTTTTAATATGATAATTATTTAATTCTAGATAAGACTCTACTTCAATGCATTCTTGACAACTTTTTTTAGTGATTAATATTAATGTTTCACCATCATTCATAGCTATTCTCCAGTCATCGAACGTTACAATTTCTTCCATTCTAATCTCACCCAAGAGACGGTTATCTTTGAATGGCTCTATCGTTCCGCATGTATATGGTTTCAGTAGGCGACACAGCACCAAATTTTACTTTGATGGCAAATGACAGGAATATGGTTACTTTGAGTGACTCGATTGGTAATAAGGTAGTCCTTGCATTCTATCCTGCTGCATTTACTGGAGTTTGTACTACTGAAATGTGTAGTTTAACAGATTCAATGGCTAAATTTGAAGGAATGGAAGTAGAAGTTTTGGGTATTAGTGTTGATTCCATATTCTCTAATAATGAATTTGCGAATATGAATTCTATAGGTTTCCCTTTACTTTCGGATACTAATCGAGAGGCTACAAATTCTTATGATGTGGGAATTAGTTTTGTAATGCCTGGATATATAGCTGCACAGAGATCAGTATTTGTAATTGATGAAGATGGCCGGATAGGTTATGCATGGGTTGCTGATAATCCTGGAATAGAGCCGAACTATCAAGAAATAATTGATTATTGTAACAATTAATCCTGTTAATATTTAATTCATAGAATTATTTTACTTCTTCACCAGACCATCTTTTTCCTAAATTGTGTTCAATATCTAGTTGATCTAGTATCCTAGCTACTACAAAATCAATTAATTCATCGATTGTCTTTGGACTATGATAAAAACCCGGACTTGCAGGTAAAATTACTACTCCCCAAGTTGACAATTTGGTCATTGCTTCAAGATGTGCTGTTGCAAAAGGAGCTTCTCTTGGGACCAAAATTAGTTTTCTTCTTTCCTTCAAGGCAACTAAAGCACTTCTAGTTGCTAGATTATCTGAAATCCCTGCTGCGATTTTTCCAATAGTTGTACCACTTGTTGGACAAATGATATATGCATCAAATTTAGCAGAACCGGAAGCAGGTCTTGCTGCTAGATTTTTATTATCTTGTAAAGTAACGCCGTTAATTTGAGATAAGTCCTCTGGAGTCATTTCACATTCTAAATGCAAATTAATTGCACCTGCATTAGTTACTATCAAATCCACTTCCCAAGAAGCCTCTGATAGTGCTTCGACTAGACGCACCGCATACTGAGCACCAGATGCACCAGTTAGGGCTACAACTGCGGAAGGCATGTTTTACCGTACGAACTAGACATCTTGAAGTATTGCTTAATTTCTATAGACACTTTTCTAGAATATTCGCTAGATATTTATATTCTTCTTCATTATTATATAATTGGGCTGAAATTCTGATGTATCTGCCTTCCGGACTTGGCCACGACCAAACTGGAACTTGTATGTTATAATTTTCTAGAAGTTCCAGATGGAGTGGATCAGGTTCATGTAAATCGATATCATTGACCTGTTTTGAAGAAATTTTAATTGTAGCAATACTGGAAATCATATAATCTGGACATGGTGGTATAATATCCAGTTTCTGACATATTATATTTCTTCCCTTAATGACAAGTCTTTTGTTATGCTCCATTATTTCATTCCATTCCATTTCTACCAATTCACTTAATTTTTCTATTACAAATGGTAATACGCACCAAGCCGAGATATCTCTTGTACCAGTCCAGTCGAATTCATGCCTAAATCTAGTTGTATCTCCTAATGGGAATGTCATTCCGTGACTAATAGTCAATGGATGGATGAGTTCTTGTAAATCTCTTCTTACATGTAAAAATGCTGATCCTTTAGGTGCGCACAACCATTTATGACAATTACTAGTGGTATAGGATGCACCTATTTCTTCTAAATTTAATGGGATCATCCCGATACCGTGTGCAGCATCAAGTAGTACATTCACTCCTCTTGCTTCCAACAATCGAACAAGTTCTTCAAATGGCATTCTAAGTCCAGTCGGGCTAGTCACTGTATCTATCATGGCTAATTTAGTATTCTTACTAACACATTGCATAACTCTATCGATTATAATTTGATTACTCTCTATCGGAAATGGTATATCACAAGTAATTACCACTACTCCCCATTTTTCTGCAACATAATCTATAGTATTTCTACAAGCTTGATAAGCATGATTAGGAACTATTATTTCATCTCCTTCATTGAATTTTAGAGATCTTAATACTGTATTCACTCCAGTAGTTGCATTCTCAATTAATGCTAAATCATCATACTGACAATTAACTAGTTTAGATATTGCTTTACGTGATTGAATCAATGCATTAGGTGCAATATCCTCATAAAATTTGACTGGATCTTTTTCCAAAAGTTGTTGCCAACGTCTTTGTTCTTCCAGAACTATGTTTGGTGTCGCTCCATATGAACCATGATTTAAGAAAATAGTTTGATCATCCAATCCCCAATGTGTACTAATGCTATTCTTTTTTGGTTTATTCATATGAACTCCTCAATCTTCCATTCTTTTGGTTTTTCAGGAGTTCTACCTAATACTTCCTCAATATTCGATAACATCTTTATTTCTAATAATTCTCTTGTAATTTTTTCTCCGCTCAGATTAGTGATGTAGCCTAATTTATCTAATGATGTTGTTACTCCTAATTCCATACCACAACAGGCAAGATCTTCTATCCTTTTCCCTGGTGTAGAATAGTTTAGAGCGAGGCCATGTCTGCTTACCCAATGAAGAAATGCCAGACCAATTGAACAGATTTTCTTTTGATCGACCCAAACTCCCATCATAGCCGGATCTCTGTATCCATTAATACCTAAATCTTCAAGAGTTTTTATTACAAGTTCTTCAATTTTATTAATGATACCTCGAATACTTTGCTCCTCAGGTGTCCATTTAATTATTGGATATACTACAAGTTGCCCTGGACCATGCCATGTGATGCCTCCTCCTCTATCAACAATAGATTGTTCATAATCATCGCTTACAATTATCCCATCTCTTACAGCCTTAGGACCAATAGTTACAATTTCAGGATGTTCAACAAGTATTATTGAATCAATTATTTCATCATCAATTCTTTTTTGTTGCATTATTCGCATAACATCTGAAACAATACTCTGTTCTATGATACCAGCCCTTAGGACTTGGATCTTTTTCAAATCATCACCTCATGCTGAATGTATTGCATGCCCTAAAGTTTTCAGGATGCTCTCATGGAATGCTTCTGTCATAGTAGGATGTGCGTGAACTGTATCCGCAATATCCTCTAATAGTGCACCCATCTCTAATGCTAAAATGAATTCTCCATGTAATTCTGCAACATGGCTACCTACTGCTTGAATTCCTAATATTACATGATCTGATTCTCTCGCTGTTACGCGAATGAATCCTCCTGTTTTTTCTGCTTCTAGAGTTAATGCTCTACCATTGGCTGCTAGAGGGAATTTCCCTGTAATTATTTCTTCACCACGTTCTTTAGCCTCATCAGGAGTTAGACCCACAGAAACAATTTCAGGTTCAGTAAATACAATTGCTGGTATTGCAATTTTATCGAACTCTCTTTTCTCTCCTGAAATAATCTCTGCAACCATTTCACCCTGAGCACTTGCTTTGTGGGCTAGCATAGGCTCACCAGCAACATCACCAATTGCATAAACTCCCGGTGCCGAGGTTCTACATTGCCTATCTATTCGAATAAATCTACCAGATGTATCCATACGAACTCCCATATTTTCTAAACCCCAACCTTTAGAATTTGGACTTCTTCCTACAGTGACTAAAATTTTGTCTACTAAAATTTTATTTTCTTCAGAATTTTTCTCAAAAGTTAATTCGACTTTACTGGCTGCACCTTTACCTTTAATTTTTGACCCTCGAGCTAAAGCATTTGTATGTACTATGACTTTATTCTTTTTCAACCAGATTTCTAATGGTCTTCTTATTTCTTTATCCATAATCGCAAGAATACTATCCATGCCTTCAATGACTGTAACTTCAGATCCTAATTTAGAAAGAGCACATCCAAGTTCTAATCCAATATATCCTCCTCCTACAATAGCTACTTTTTTAGGAAGCTTTTGAAGATTTAATGCTCCTGTTGAAGAAAGAACAAATTCTTCGTCACAGGGCATAAATGGTAAATCAATATGGCTTGATCCCGTAGCAATTATGACATTTTCTGCCTCAATAGTAATATCTCCATCTTTTGTTTTGACAGTACATTGTTTTGAATTCGAAAATGTAGCCCACCCATTTATTAGTTCCGCTCCAGATCCTTTAACAAGAGCCTCTACTCCCTTAGTCAGTCTCTCTACAATAGCATTTTTCCAACCAACAACTTCTTTCATGTCGAGTTCAGGGGCTTGATTTACAGTAATGCCCATGTGGCCATTTTCTTTTGAGTGCTTTGTTAATGATTCAAAGCGCTCAGCGGCATGAATAATTGCTTTACTAGGTATACATCCAATATTTAGACAAACTCCTCCTGCTTTATCTCCTTCAACAATCACAGTATCTAGCCCTAGTTGTGCTGATCTTATTGCAGCGACATATCCACCTGGGCCAGCACCAACTACCAAAACTTGACATTTCCGAACTTCACTCATATTATCACCTTACATAAAAATAAGAGCAGGATGCTGTAGCATTCTTTTTAGAGCCTGAATTAAGGCTGCACCATTTGCTCCATCTACAATTCTATGATCGAATGAGCTTGAAATATTCATTATTCTCCTCACTACGATTTTTCCATCTTTGACTACGGGCATTTCTCTTGCCTTGTGTATTCCTAATATACTTACTTCGGGGTGATTGATTATTGGTGTAGCACCTAAACCTCCATCTCTCCCTAAACTTGTAATCGTGAATGTTGATCCTGACAAGTCATCTAGGCTCGCAGTTCCATTTCTAGCAGCTCCAGACACTCTTTGCATTTCTGCAGCAGATTGCCATATATCCATTGCCTCTACATGCTTTACTACTGGGACGAACAATCCTCTTTCAGTTTGAGTTGCTATTCCAAGATGTATTGCTGAATATTGAGTTACAATATTATTTTCATCATCATAATGTGCGTTACATTCTTCGTGACTTGGCATAATTTTCGCCAAAGCCATCATAATGAATGGTAGATATGTCAATTTAGGTTGTCCATCATTCCTTGAAGAATTAAGCATTTGTCTTAATTCTTCTAATTCAGTTACGTCAATCTCTTCGAAATATGAGAAGTGAGGTATTGAAAACTTAGATTTCACCATCTGTTCTGCAATTTTTCTTCTTAAACCAACTACTTTAATTTCATTTATACTAGTTCTTTTCGTAGAATATGATGTTGGTGGAGCTCCTGTGACGGTTCCACCTGCTGCGATAAATACGTCTAAGTCAGCATGACGAATCCTTCCTGCTGGCCCAGACCCAGATACAAGTGATAAATTTAAATCAGCATCTCTTGCTCTTCTTCTTACAGCAGGACTTGCTAAAATTCTAGATTTTTCTCTAGTGACATTTTTTGTTTTTGTAGTTTCAATACTAATTTCAGTCTTAGATGGTAGATTTATTTTATTTTCTTTTACTGGTTCTTGAATAATTTTTTCTTCTTTTACTGGTTCAGGAATAACTTCTGGTTCAGATTCTTCTTCGATAACATTGCTTGCCGTTCCATCTGTCGAGAATACTACCAGTGTGGAACCTACGGCTACCATATCTCCTACTTCTCCACTGAGTTCAGTTACAACACCGCTTGTTGGTGAGGGTATTGTTACAGTTGCTTTATCTGTCATTATATCTACAACTTGGTCATCCTCATTTATAGAATCACCAACTTTAACATGCCATGTCACAATCTCTCCTTCTACTACTCCTTCCCCTATATCTGGTAATTTGAAAACATAATCTCCCATATTCATTCCTCCTGAGTTTTCCGTATCGCTTCTTCTATCCGAGCCGGACTTGGCATGTAATCCCATTCCGTTGTATGAGGGAATGGTGTATCCCAGCCTGTGACTCTTTCGATACGACTTTCTAGATGATAGAAACAGCGTTCTTGAATTGAAGCAACCATCTCTGCTCCGAAACCGCTAGTTTTTGGGGCCTCATGTACTATTACACATCTTCCTGTTTTCTCAATAGATCTGATTATAGCATCCTTATCCCATGGTATGAGTGTTTGTAAATCAATGAGGTCACAACTAATTCCAGAATTTCTTATTGCTTGCTCAGCTACGTGAACCATTGTCCCCCAAGCAATTACTGTACATTTATCGCCTTCCATTGCTAATCTTGCTTCCCCTAAAGGAATCTTATAATATGATTCTGGGACCTCTGCTTCAGGATGTTCTTTCCAGGTTGGAACGTTGTGAGGGTCTCCATAAAATGGTCCTCTGTAACATCTTTTAGGTTCAAAGAATATTACCGGGTCATTATCTTCAATCGCACTTATTAACAAACCTTTGGAATTAAATGGGGTTGAGCAGTATACTACTTTTAATCCAGGTGTGTGTGTAAATTGAGCTTCAGGAGACTGTGAATGATGGTGCCCCCCTCTAATGCCTCCGCCTGCTGGAGTTCTAATTGTCACTGGACACCAAAATTCTCCTCCTGAACGGTGTCTAACTTTTGCCATTTCATTTACTATTTGATCATATGCTGGGAATATATAGTCTGCGAATTGTATCTCTACAACGGGTCTTAATCCATTAATTCCCATTCCAAAGGCTGTCGCAGCAATTCCCCCTTCAGATAACGGTGAATCAAACACACGATGCTTCCCATGCTTTTCTTGAAGTCCATCACAAGTTCTAAACACTCCTCCAAAATAACCTATGTCTTCTCCAAAAATAATAATTTCTTTGTCTCTTTCTAGCATATTATCTAGTGCACTATTCACTGACTGAACCATATTCATATTAACCATATCATTCATCCCTCCAGCGCTTCATTTCATCCCATTGTTCTAGTAAATGCCACGGAGGTGTTTCGTATACTTCGGTGAATATTGCATCTGAAGATGGATAAGGACCATTTGCTAAATCTCCAAATTTAACTGCTTCTTTGTATGCACTCATAACTTCAGAATTTAGTTTTTTCTCCAAATTTTCATGTTCTTCTTCAGACCATTTGTTTTCATGAATTAAATGTAATTTCAGACGTTCAATCGGGTCTCCACCTGGCCAAAAATCACTTGCGTCTTGGGGTCTATATCTTGATGGGTCATCGCTGCTACTATGTGCCCCTGCTCTATATGTTAGAACCTCGATATGTGTTGGTCCTAATTTTTTAGAAGCTCTTTCTCTTGCCCATTTTGTAACAGAGTATAATGCCAAGAAATCATTCCCATCAACTCTAATACTTGGAATGCCATATGGTAAACCTCTTATTGCAAAATTTTGATTTCCGCTGGCAAAATTTGAATGTGTAGATATAGCCCATTGATTATTTACTATATTGAGTATCACTGGTGCTTTGAAAATGCTAGCGAAATTAAGAGCATAATGATAGTCTCCTTCCGCACTGGCTCCGTCACCTATCCAGGTTATTGTAACTTCATCTAATTCTTTATATTCTGATGCCATAGCAACACCTATGGCCTGACTAAATTGTGTACCTACTGGGCTTGAAACCGAGATATATCTTCCTTCTCTGTATGTATAATGAACAGGCATTTGTCTTCCTTTCACATTATCTTCTTCATTACCAATACAGTGACAAATCATACTGACCATATCTCTCCCTCTAACAAATTGTGCTCCAGGCTGTCTGTATGTAGGGAATAACCAATCTTGAGTTTCTAGAGCCATAGTTTGTGCTATTGCAATAGCTTCCTCTCCATATGATCTCATGTAAAATGATAATTTCCCTGTTCGTTGCATTTTCATCATTCTTTCATCAAATATTCTTAATCTAAGCATATGTTCGAGACCAATTATTAATTCTTCAGAATTTAGATTTGGATTCCATTCTCCTTTTGCTTCATTATTATCATTTAATACTCTGACTAATCCTAATGCATGTTCTTGAGTATCATCTACTGAGCAGTCAATTTCCAACATATTAAGGTCTTCAGGCGACCAATGCCATTTTTTAAATTTAGGCCTATCTCCTGGCCGGTGAGGTGCGTCGGGGATATTGAGTGTCTCCGTATTCTTACTCACCATATCCTTAACACCCGCTTCTCACTCATATTTGTTGGCTTTCTCAAATCACAATTTTCCCATCGAATTTAGATGACTTACGGCCGAGCCTGTTGATTCTCTAGTGACTACTGGTTCGGCTCCTTCTGCCTCTTCATACAACATTCCTGCACGGTATGATGAACGTACTAATGGACCACTTGCCACTGCTTTGAATCCAATTTCTCTCGCTACTCTATCCCAATCAGCAAATTGCTCTGGTTCTGGGAATCGATCAATCCGAAGATGTTTTTCACTAGGTTGGAGATATTGCCCTAAAGTAATCATATCTACTCCTATTTCCCTCAGCATCTTCATTGCTTCAATTACCTCTTCATCAGTTTCACCTAAACCTACCATTATGCTTGATTTTATTCTCAAATCTGGTCTGAGCCTTTTTGCTTCTTTTAGAATGATTATAGATTGTTCAAATGATGCTCTTGGGTCCCTTACAACACTATCTAGGCGAGGGACGCATTCTACATTGTGTGCAAATACTTTAATCGGTAAATTATCTAAAAGATGTGCTAACGCTTTTAGATTTCCTTCTAAATCAGAACATAAAAGTTCTAATCCTACTTCTGGTGTTCTTTTGTTAACTGCTAGTAGGCATTTCTTGTAATGGCCTGCTCCTCCATCCGATAAGTCATCTCTATTTACTACTGTTATTACTGCATGAGATATTTCCATATTTTCTATTGCATCTGCTAACTCATTCGGTTCATTAGGATTTAGTATTGGTGGCTTTTTAATAGTTCCAACAGCACAAAATCTACATCCTCTTGTACATACCTCACCTGCAATCATGAATGTAGCAGTGCCTCTAGCCCAACAATCATGTACATTTGGGCACTTTGCTTCTTCACATACTGTATGTAGTCCATGTTCATGTACATTTGATTTTGTTTTATTGAAATTTCTTTGAGCAGAACCTGTTGGTAGACTTGTCTTGAACCACTCAGGTAAGCGTTTTCTTTGCGCTTTTCTTCTCTCTAGAGCACTTTTCTTCCTATTTCCTACTCCATTGTTAATTGTCAATATGTCACCATCAACAAGGGGTAGGCGTGTCGACATTGTTACTCACGAGAAGGGTAATGAAGAAAACCATTATGATTCGCTACAGTTACTTGCTTCTATACAAGATGTCATATCATGATTCATTCTCGGTAGGTTATGGATCAGGGCGTAGTAATAGTGACTGGTGGTTCAAAGCGAATAGGTAGAGAGATTTGTATTCGTCTTTCTAGTATGGGATATGATGTGTTGGTGCATCATAGAAACTCTCCTTCTGAGGCAGAAGAAACTGCAAAAATAATAAACTCAGACGGTGGAACTGCTTTGACATACCAAGCAGATTTATCTGATTTATCCAGTGCTGAAAAATTGGTTGATTTTGCAATGGAAAATTTTGGAAAATTATCAGGAATAGTAAATAATGCCTCTGTTTTTATTCATGACGATATATCTTCGGTATCATCCGAATCATGGGATAATCATATGACAGTAAATGCCAAAGTCCCTATTTTATTGATTAGTCAAATGCTTAAATCTTTGAAAAATGGCGAGAACGCCTCTATAGTCAATATTTTAGATCAAAAATTATCTAACCCTAATCCCGATTATTTATCTTATACTGCTTCTAAATATGTCATGCTGGGTATGACCGATTCTCTCGCACGGGGCTTAGCTCCCAAAGTAAGAATTAATGCAGTAGCACCTGGTCATACCTTAGCTAGTGATAAACAAAGTGTGCAAGGTTTTACTAAAGCACAATCAAGTTCTCCTTTGGGATTCGGGCCATCTCCTGAAGATATTGCTGATGCAGTATGTTATTTGATGGGGGCTAGGGCAGTAACTGGGCAAATAATTTATGTTGATGCAGGTGAACGCTTCTTGTCTAGATCTAGGGATGTTGTATTTGAAACTGAGTGATTATATGACCTCTCATACAGATGCTATAACTCATTTATTATCTTCTAATCAGGGCGTAACTACCTTGTTTTTAGAGGATATTATTCGTAATGTCGACATCGGTGTCCATGAATATGAAATTGGTAATCCTCAACGCGTTCGTTTCGATATTTATGTACTAATTTCAGATACTAAAAATCCAATAAATGATGATATCACTGATGTTTTGAATTATGAATATCTAATCGAGTCTTTAGAACAAGTGCTATCCATAGGTAGGTTCTCACTTTTAGAAACTCTTGCCAATAATGTGTTGAATACTATTTTGACTCCTGATTGTGTTGAGGCAGCTTCTGTAGTTCTAACCAAACTTGATGTCTTAGATGGAGATGGAAGGCTTGGTTGTTCTATGACGAAAATCAAGTAATTCATGCCTAATTAGTTGTGATGGTGCAGGGGGTGGGATTCGAACCCACGAAGGCCTTGCCACCGGAGCTTAAGTCCGGCCCCTTTGACCACTCGGGTACCCCTGCGGCCCACGGGCGTGGGAACTTAGTCTTGAATCGCGCGGCTCAAATATGTCCCGGAAATTGATGTCGAGCCGGAACTTATGATGAGAACTCTTTAACGCCCTGCGAACAGCCGAGAACCGTGCAAGAGTCAAGGAATGCTCAAGGTCGCGTCAAAACAGCGCAAATTGCTGTATTTTTAGCATTATTAATGCTGGCCCCTATTTATTCAGGCCAAATGTATGATTCCGAACTTCAAGATAGTGATTTTACACCTAATAATGCTGAAGCAACTATCGAACTATACACTCTTTACTTAGCATCAGCAGATTCTACCACTGATGGAGATGGTTTGATTACTACTAAAATCCCTGAATCCGGTGGCCAAGAAACTGCTAATGCATTAGATGAAACAATTGAATTCATTAGTCAAGAATTATTGTCTTCTATCGAAATTTTTGGTCGTCCTAATCAAGGTTCTAGTTCAGGTAGCTATTATTTGCCACTCGATCTATTCTTGAAAGCCGTCGGCCCAAGTGGTTCTTCTGTTGATTGGACAATTAATATTAGAGCAGGTGGTTCTGCGATAGGTGAAGCAGAGTGGAGTACAGATGCTTGCAATACTGGTATAGGGAATAGTTGTAATTTTGATCATGAGGAATTCGAAGTAGACCTAGGTTCAATGAGTTCTTTTATGGTATTAGAGGATGAAACTATTGAAGTCACAATTTCCGCTGAAATGTCTGGTTGCGATAGTAGTGGTGGACCATTTGGATCTACTTGTACTGCAGAGTTGGCATGGAATGAGATCGATGGGGAATCAACTAGGCATTCTGAAATCGAGGTTGAGACAAATGCAATTTCCAATAGTATAGTTGTTTTACAAAGAGATGGTGACGAAATTTCCGAGGGCTCGGTATTAGAGTGGTATCCTAACGATATAATTGATCAGAGAGCAATGCAATTTACATTTGATGTGAAAAGTGCATTTGGCAGATATGATATTGATAGTGTCAGATTATTACTCCGCGATTCGCAGGGGACATATAGAATTGACAAAGAAATAAGTGACGACGATCCTGATATTGACGATACGAGTCAAGGCATTTTCGGTCATTATTCGTGGACTTACCCTGGAGGCGTACCTTCAGGTGAATACTCCGTCGAATTAGAAGTGACCGATATTCAAGGTAATTTAGTTCTCATAGACCATGAGCCTGTTGAGATGCGTCAATTTGGAGTTTCTATCAATCACGGGATGGAAAGACAAACTGAGTATATTGCACCTGGTGAACTTACACCAATACCACTTCAGTTAGTTCATAGGGGGGACTCTACAAAATCTATGTCTGTAGAACTCGAAGTCATGACTAATTTAGGTAGTTCTTGGTTAGTTGAATTCGATTCCGATTCTAGTCTATACTCATTAGATGCAGGTGGAGATATACTAAATCCAATACTAACTTTACAAGCTCCCAATGATTTAACAGGTACGCCAAGCAGTATAGATATTCGAGCAGTAGCAGAAGCAGAAGTTGATGGAGTACTAACTGTTGTTCATCAAGATACACTAAATATTATCTTAGAAAAAATAGATGTTTTCCAGCCACCTGCTGTATCTGTATGGGATGAAGAACACGGTCTTCCAATTGCAAACTCTACTCGTCCTGACGATATTGATTCCAATATTCCTAGGTATGTAGAATATGGTGAATTCACCCCCTTCTTACTAGAGATATTCAATACTGGTTTCGATGCTGATACTTTCAGAATAGATGTCTTAAAGCGTTCTAAATCAATTATTCAAGTTTATGATAATAATACTGGTGAAAGGATACTTGAAGATGTGGGTGATGGGACATTCCATTCTTCATATTTAGAACGTCACAATACCCAAGTTTTGTTACTTAATATCAAACCATCAAATGATCGTGCTGATGATGATGTAGGATTAATTGAGATTGAAGTGACAAGTTCAGGTAATTCTTCATTGAGAAGTACAGTGTTATTCTCAATCCAGCGAACATTTGGTATTAGAGCAGAAGTTGCTCAAGATTGTGATGGTTCACCACTTGGACAAATTGATGTTTCTTTGTGCTCACCCGGTCCTGGGAATGCAGAAGTTGAATTACGTGTTAGAATAATTAGTAGCGCTAATTCCGGTGATACTGCTCTCTGGTGGCGTATTCAAAACCCTGCTACACTTCAAGAAAATCTTGATGTTAGTGCTGCCTATGGGCAATGGCAATTTAAAATCGCAGATGATAATCAAGAGGCGGTACCTAGGGTATCTCTTAGTCCAGGTGGATTCATTGAAGTTTTCGTCACTGTTACTCTAACAACTCAAGTTGAGCAAGGAAATCATACAATTTATCTTCGAATCATAGAAGATACCGAAGAATCAGAGCCACGTTATTTCGATTTACCCATGACGTTCGAAATAGACCCAGATGATCCTAATTTGGATATTGTTCAAGTAACTCAAGATCGAAAACTTCTACCTGGTGAGGATTATTCTATTCAAATGAAAGTTAAGAACGATGGTAACACTGAAATGACTATTTTATTAGATGCTGAAGTCAATGAACCAGGTTGGTCTGTTGATATTGAAGGTCCATCTGGTTCAACGTTTATTCAATTAGGTGCATATGAAGAACTAAGCTTTAATCTAAAAGTCACTGTTCCGAATGATGCCAATAACGGGGATAAAATCCCAGTTTTTGTTACTGCAATGCCACTCGCCTATGTCATTGATGGAACCTTGGATACGAGTCAAAGTTGGTCCGATGATTATACTGCAAAAAAAACAGTTCAGATGACAGTTGATTTAGGTAATGTTATAGATATAATCATCAATGAATTAAGTCATCCAAGACCACTGACTTTGATTATATTAGTAGTAGGTGTACTATTGATTATTGCTGGAATTCAAAGTAATATGAATCGACGCAGATGGGCAAGCCATATGGCATTAATTAATTCTATGAACGATGAAGATTCGGATGATTCTGCTGAAGAAGATAGTAGTGATATTCCTATGCCAGTTACATCAAGTCAAGGTAGAACAATTGAAGTTGAAGAGACTCCTGATTCAAATCGTTATGATGATGACGACATAGAACTTGTCTAATTTTTTTGAGTAACCGTCCGAACGACGCTCCATTCTTCTTAAAACCCCTGTTAAACGCCACAGGTATTGGTGGAGAGTAGTTTGCGGACAGTTTCAGTAAATCTTTCAAGCAAAATTTTGCTTCGTAAGCGCCGTTCAGCACTTTTATTTACTTTTATTATGCTAATTGCCTCTTATTCGGCGATTGAGTTTGGAAGTTGGGAAGCTCTTGCTACTACTGACGATGATGGTGATGGACTTACTTATGGATTAGAGTTCATTATCAATACTCAACCTCAAGATTGGGATAGCGATAATGATGGATTACCCGATGGTTGGGAATGGCAATATGGATTAGATCCATTATCCTCTTCTGGAATCAATGGTTCAGTCGGTGACCCCGATGGTGATGGATTAACAAATTTAAATGAATATAGATATGGGATTCCAAGTTCATGGGATGATCCAACTACTGCAAACGTACTAGACAATGGTGTATGGTGGAATGGAACTGTCCCTGTAAGAAACTGGGATGAAGAAAGTGCAATGCAATTTATTCAAGGTTCAGGGTCCGATGGTGCTGACGAAGATCCAGTTGGTAATATCTGTTTCAATACCTTTGATGATGATAAAGATGGTCTTGTTGATAATTTCGACCCTGATGGTGATGGTGATGCTGATTGTTCAAGTGATGATGATGATGGTGATGGAGAAATTGATGAGGATCCTGATGGTTGGGATACTGATGGCGATGGTATGCCTGATGGATGGGAAGTTGCTAATAATTTAGATCCTACTTCTGCATCGAATCTAGATGGAACTTATGGTGACCCTGATGGTGATGGATTAATTAATCTGTATGAATATGTAAATCCTGCGTGGAGTTCGAGGAACGGTACTACTAATCCTCCAACTCAGTTTTTTCAACCAGGTCCAGATAATCGGACGAATACTGAATCACCTTGCAACCCTGTTCTAAATTTAGGACCAGGTGGTTGTTTGATATTTACTGCCGAGGTCGATTCGATAACTTCTACCGATCCTAACAATAATGATACTGATGGTGATGGACTGAATGATTCTTATGAAGCTCTGATTCTTTTGACAGATCCTACTGCAGTCGATACAGATGGTGACGGGATTAGTGATGGCGTTGAAGTCAATGGTGCATACGGAGATCCTGCCCAAGCGTCAGATCCAAGAAATAATAATACTGATGGTGATCAATTTGATGATGGTGAAGAAGATGTCAATGGTAATGGAATTGTCGATTTAAATGAAACAGATCCAACTAGGGTAGAAGATGTAGGCGACTTCGATGGTGACGGAATCGATAATTGGGAAGAAAATATGACTTGTACTAAGTGGGATGTAGCAGATACAGATGGAGGAGGTGTTAATGATGGGGATGAATATGCGATTGGTCATCAAACAGATCCATGTCTTAGCGAAGTTGTCATAGTTAAATCAATTATTAATTGGGATGCTGCACAATTTTCTCTTGAACTTAATTCTACATCTCAACTTAATTCTGATCCATTTGATTGGAGACAAGAGGGTGCTCCGATGGCATACTATGAATTACTAAATGGTAGTACTGTAGGTTTCCGTTATGGTTCCATAGTTGATCAATCTCTACGGGATGTCGATGTAGCATTGCCTTCAACAGCAATTTCTGTTTTATTCTCTAATAATTCTTGGTGCTGGGATGTATCATTAGGGATTAATGAACCTCATTGTGATGACGATTATCAAGATACTGATGGCGATGGATTAGCAGATTGGGAAGAATTATTGGCTACATGGGGGCCTCCTACTAGTCCACTTCTTTCAGATACTGATGGTGATGGTGTGGATGATTTATCTGAGATTCTCAATGAAACAGATCCAAATAATCCATGCAATAATCTTCTCGATAGCGATGAAGATGGATTGAATAATTATTTTGAAAACACAACTGGCTGCGATTTAGTTTTTGGTTTTGGCGGCAATGGTACAACAGATACATACTTCACGTTGTGGGATGATGCAGATACAGACGATGGTGGCGTAACTGACGGTCAAGAATATTTAGATGGTACAAATCCTCAAAATAATTCTGCAGATGATCTTAATCCTACAGATACGGACGGAGATGGTATTCCTGACACTATTGAGCAATCTTTAGGACTTGATTGGTTAAATCCAGATACAGATGGAGGAGGTATCCCTGATGGTCAAGAATGCGGTCCTGATTTCTGGTTAAATGGTTGCGAAGGCTCTGATAGTGATCCTTTTGATCCTACTGATGATATTAATCCAAATATGTTAATGTTCACCGCAACTAATACTACTAGTATTGACTTTAGTTTGAACCATTACTGGCGATGGCACACTTATGATTCTTACACTGGAGTTTCCTTTGGTGTCAATACGTCTCTTGTTGGAGGTACACCAATAGATTCTGAAATAGGCTCTACTCAAGGTGTATCTAACGAATTATTCTGGAATGATTCCACACTTGATGATTGGATGATTGAGTATGCAACTGGAGCTTTAATTGAACCTGGTGATGAGTTAATAGTACCGTATAATACGGTTAATTGGACATCCTGGAGTGATTCAGGTGCAGGATTAAATTTCTCTAACTATACTAGAGATGTATTAGTTGATCAGGTATCAGTTGAGGTAGTATATGTCAGTTCTCCAGATGTATTTTTTGGACCTGAAATTAGAGAGAATACTACTATATTCGATGGAAGTAATTATGCAAAAGATTTACCTCAAGGTTATGTTGATCGACAGAGTCTAGTCCCTAATTCGATAACTCAAGCAGTTTTGAGTCAATCAGGGGCATTTTCAGCATGGGAGAAAGTTGAAGCGATTCAAAATTTCATAATAAATGGAAATAATACGACTAATTTCTTAAGAAATAATGATCCCGTAATCCCAAATTTCACTTCAGATATAAATAGTGATATTACAAATTATATTCTAAATAGTAGTCTTGAAGGTTCTTGTGATCAATTCGCTACAGTCTTTGCAGTAATGCTTCGTCATGCGGGTTTTGCATCTCGTAAAGTTACTGGGTTTTCAGGAGGTGATTGGAACGGTAAATCATATGAGGTATATGGTAGTGATTTTACTACTTGGGTAGAAGTTCAAATGCAAACTAACCAAAATCAAGGGAATGTGACTTTAGGTTGGGTTCCTTTTGAAGCATGTCCTCCACAAGCTCTTTTGGAGGTTGTAGATGAAGAATGGGGGCCTTCCACATTCGATAGAGATCTCACGAGTGGGGATATATGGCTTAACGGTACACTGCAATTTGTAGATAATGCGACTCTGGCAGAAAATGTTTCAATTTATTTGTATCTTGTAACAGGTAATGATACTTCATTAGTTCCAGGTTCTGCAGCAACCTTGAATCATCTCGTTGCTAACGGTTCAACAGACTCGAATGGTGTTTTTGCCTTATTAGGGAAACCATCTGAACCTGTTAATCCCGGTTATGGTGCATTAGTTTTACAAATATTTGAGAAAGCTTATATTGGTTCTCAAGGTATCTCTTTTACTTGGAGATTAAATATTACTGACGATGCAAATATTTCATTGATTTCTCCATCTCCTGTCGAACAGCCTATGCTTGGAGTAGGAGTCAATTCTAGTGTTTCTGGATATCTTACTTTAGAGAACTCTCCTTCTGTAGATGTTTCCTCTATAGATAAAATGCTAGTTATCTTAAATTATACGACGTCTGTAGATGGTTCTGTAAGTCTGATTACTAATTTAGGTGCGGGTGGGTATTATGATTTTCAAATACCTATAGCCGAATCAGAACCATTAGGATTAATTAATGCTTCAATATCTTTCCTTGGTTGGCATGAAGATGATCTAAATAATGCTACTATACCTAGTTATCACATTAGACCTTATGTTGAGAACTTTATGTTCAATATCACCCCCGCTCCTAATTTGACAATTTCATTACAAGGTATAGATGCTAATAATACATTTTTGGACATTGACTCGCTAATTTTCATTAATGGTTCAGTGTTGAGCATAGGTGATACTCCTGAAGCTCTAAATGGGACTCTTTTCCTTCAGATGAGAAGGTCATCTACTAATGGACCTTATCAAACTCTAAAAACATGGTATGTTAATGACTCAAATTGGACTACCTCCCCTGGTCAATTTAATCTCAGTTGGTTATTCTCTGCTAATGATGTGCAGATTCCATCTGGTCCTGTTGAAGTGAAATTCCAATTCGATGCAGAAGGACTTTTTGCTAATGACCAACTCACTTATTTAACTGAATATGGAATAAGAAGTGATATTAACTTTGAATATGAATTAGTACCTCAGTCACGAGGTAATCAGGCTGGAGTCGAGATAGTACTAACTGACCATACGAATACCTCTGTAGCCAGTTTCCTTGGTTCATATGTATTAGATTTTAATGGCACATCAGTTTGGAATCTGACGGATCCAGATATCCCTAAGGTTACTCCTGTTTGGGTACCTGAAGCAACAGCACCTGCGGGCGATTACTCATGGGTACTGAATTATTCAGGTAGCACATGGTTCAACCCATCAAGTATTATTGAGATGGTAAGAATTCAAGGACAATCTAATTCTACAGTAAGTATTGGTAGTGAATGGACTCCTCGAGGACAATCTAATTGGGTTTCCGGTTTTGCTCAAGATAAAAATCTAGGGACTCCAGTTATTGGCAATAATTCTTCAGTAACTGTGCAACTATTGGTTCCTTCTGGATTGCCTCCTTTACCAGATGGCTTACCTGCTCCTGATACGATTTTAAGATTAGGTGGGTCGTTCATTGATACTAATACTGGTGGCTATAACATTTCATTCTTTATGCCTGAAGAGATATCTTCAGGTGTTTACGAACTTCGTGTATTCTTAGATTATACTATTAATACTCCAACCGGTGGAGAATATTACAAAGTATCTGATGCTGATTCTATTTCAGTAGGTATCCAGACAGAAATGATAGTTGAGTCATCTCCTTCATCTTTAATCGTAGTTGCAGGACAGAGTATGATAATTAATGCTACAATTACTGATATTGCTGATGGGTCTCCTATCTCTGATGTCATAGCGGATGTAATTTTTGACTCAGGCGGTTCACTACAACAATTACTTCAAACCTCGACGACTTTATCCGACGGAATAGTTAGGTTTAGTCCTATAATTCCTGCTAATACGCCTCCTGGTTTTTACAATGTTTTAGTTATTGCCGATGATGATATTTCAGATAATTTAACTGATTCTGATGCTGGTCGATGGCTTGGTAATGGAAGTACTTCAAATTTGACAGTTCAAGTATCTAGTTTGATTATTTTAGATCCGTTATCTTCTGAAGTTACTGCAGGGTCTACTTTTTCAGTATCCGGTCAAGTAATGGATGCCATTGATTCTAACAGAACTGTAGATGGGCCGATGGCTGTAGAAGTATTTTTCTTGGATGATTTGAGTGAAACTCTGATTACAAGTTATGTTACTTCAAATAATGGCAGCTTTAACATAACTGTTCCTACCGACCCACTTGGTAACGGTGTAAGTAGCGGTGTCAAGACAGTAGTAGTAAGCGTAATTGAAGACAGTACTCCATTTTATCTTACAGGAACAGGTAATGATACAATTCTTGTCCGAGGTGTTTCTACATTTATAGATAAATCACCAATTCTCAATACTGTAGTCGATAGAGGGACAAATGTCACTTTAACTGCACGATTAGTTGAATCTAGTAACGATGATTTACCATTAGGTGGATTCAATGTTTCAGCAGAGTTCCATGATACTTGGTTAAATGAAGTGGCATCTAACCCTCAGGGATTAATTAATTTCACATTTTTCATACCTAATGATCATCCTTTAGGGCAGATTGATGCGATACTGTACTTTAATGGTTCTAATACACTTCATAATACTTTAACTCTAATATCTACAATAACAGTACGTTCCCCTACAATAATAACATTGGATAATATAACTGATAACCCCGCAGCGGGTGAAACATTCAATGTTAGCGGGACTTTAACTTCTAACAATGGAAGTTCTATAATAGATAGGCAAGGTAATACTTTAGCTCCCAGTCTAATTTTCCAAATTGATGACCGTGACGATACATTTACAGTTCTGAGTAGCAATGTTCTACTTGATGGTTCGTGGAATGCCAACATCCGTCTAGATTTAACATTCCCAAGAGGGTCACATAATATTACTGCAACATTTACTCCAAATGTAAACTACTATGATTCAAGTACTGGTGATGGAGTATTTGATAGTAGGGGTTACTCTTTACTGACAATAGTTAGCCCTCTAGATTTAGATCCAGATAGCCGAGTTGTCCGAGGTCAAGAAATTAATATGTCATTTTCATTGATTGATAATTCTGCCCTCCCTGTCGCTTTAGGGAATTTAGATGTAATAATTGATGATGTAGTAGTTTCTAGTGTAATTACGGATTCTTCAGGTCTGGCTAACACTTCTGTAATGGTTGATTCGAATAGAGTTGCAGGACCTCTAGAGATAACAGTTACATTTGCAGGAATAGAAGGCAGTACTGGGCTTATAGGAGATGAGTCTATTACTCGCGTGATAGTATTGGCACCAACAGTCGTTGAGATTAATGAGATTACAGGTAGCGCAATAGCTGGTGAATCCATTACTTTCCATGGGACATTACTTGATGAACATGGACAAGCACTTATAGATGAAGGAGTAGAAACTGGTGGTATAATTCATTTATCAATTGATGGAGTCGATGTTGGTGCTATTTATTCTACTCAAAGTAATGCTTCAACAGGTGAATGGTCGATAACTTATAATCTACCCTTAGATACAGATTATGGTCTTCATGAAGTTCTTGTTGACTTCTTTGGAGGATTTACTTGGGTCGATCCAATGGGTCAAGGTGATTCACTAAATCCTGAATATTATCTGCCATCATCTTATACTCAATCATATAATGCAACACAAACTTCTCAAGTTGTTCTAACTACTCCTCCTGGTGAAATTGACAGGAATCAATTACTTACTATTGAGGGTATGTTAACTGATGGAGCAGGCCGTTTCCTCCCTAATAGAGAACTTTCAGTCTATATGAATGATCAATTACTAACTGGACTAAACGTAGACTCGGATGGGAACTTTAGTTTGTTTATACCAGTACCATCTGATATGCCATTAGGTCCGAGAATAGTAAAAATCGTATTCGAGGGTGAAGAATTTATTCTTTCTTCTAATTCTTCCTCAGTATTCATTGTTTTTGCACCTACTGAGGTTTCAATTTCTCAACCTGCTGCGGTTGCAGTCGGTGATAACTTAATTTTACGTGGTAATGTTAAGGATAATTTACCAAATGGCAATCTTGCTAATCATTCTCTTGAAATATTTATTGATGGTGTATTAATTGGAATTACTACAAGTGATGAAAATGGTGATTGGACACTGAATTGGGTAGTTTCTGAATTCTTAAATGTTGGAACTCATTTAGTGACAGTTAAAGCACCCCAGCAGGGATATTATCGTGAAGGTAATAATGAAGTTAATTTGACAATTGCATATCATTCTGGAATTTCACTACAAGTCGAATCTAATATTGTCACTAGGGGTGGTCAATGGAACTTCAGTGGCAGACTTTATGATTCGGATTCAGATGGATTACCTGGTTTAGATAATCGAGAGATTATTCTCTATCTTGATGGTCAAGAAATAGATCGAACGAATACTTTAGGTAACGGTTTCTATCAATTCGACCATGATTTAGGTTATTCTATTACAAGAGGTGGACATGATATAATCGTTGAATTCTCTGGGGAAACATACTACCTCCCTACGAGTTATAATATGACAGTTTATGCTAGATCTGATATAGAAATAGAAGTATTATGGGTGTCCGAAACAATAATTCGTAGCGATATCGAACATCCTATCAAGATAGAGGGTAGGGTTCTAGAAATTGGTGGAGGAGGTAGTGTAATCGAAGATATGGTTATCACTCTACATTGGCTTCCCAGCGGTATAGAAAATGCTAATTTGCAATGGGATGAAGCAACTGGACATTTCCGTATTCTATCTAATGCTCGAGTTCCGATGCCTCCAGGACCTATCGATTTAGTGATAAAAGTCGAATCAGATACTGCTAGGTACCTCAATGGAGGGAATGAAGAATTGTCTGTTTCTATAATGGTGCCAGTTAATTTTGAATTTACACCTGATGAAATCAAGTTAGGTAAGGATGATAGAATAATTAGAGGTACTGTAAATGTCACTGCTACAGATTCATTCCAACCAGTATCTAATATTTCGATGACCGCCTCTTTGATTAATGCTACATCAGGACAAACGCACTTCAGAGTAATTGAAATGACAGATCAAGATGGTTTATTCACATATGAATTCAAGTCTATAGAAGGTTTACCTACATTGTGGGATCAGAGTTTCTGGGGTGAATTAAGTATATCATTTAGTACTGATTCTTTGTTCATTGATCCTTCCAATAGGACTTGGTTAGCTACTCAGCATGGTGGGATTGATATAGAATATGAAGAAACAGCAGAAACATCGATAATTCAATCTGTTTTATTCGTAATATTGATTTTAGTAATTATTGCAGGATTAGTTAGCAGTGGTCTATATTATCAGCGTCGTCGAAATGCAACTATTGATGAACTAGCTGGGATATTTAGTTACACGGCAGAGCTTCTTGCAGCTGGTGATGAGTTCAGGGAAGCGATATACAATTGTTATGAGAGTCTTTGCCAAATATTAATGCAAAGAGGCTTCTTAAGGCGAGATTTCGAAACAGTTAGAGAGTTTGAAATCGCAATAAGATCTGCATTACCAATTAGTGAACAATCATTAATTGCTTTAGATAGAATTTTTGAAGAAGCACGTTATTCTAGCCACATATTAGGTGAAGGTCACCGTCAAAACGCTCAAATTGCACTTAATGCTGTTCTTCAAGAAATCGATCAATTACAGGAAATACCAGTTAGAGATGACTATATTAACTCAGAGTAATTATAAGAATGATAACTCTATATTTCCATTACTCCAAGTTGCTTTTTGAATTTCTTTACCTATCGGTAATCTGAAGGTTCTGAGTAATCCTCCAAAAATCTCTGAAGAACTAATTTGTATTATTTGAGTCCCGTTTTCAAATTTTGTTTGTAGAATCAAATCATCTGGACTACTTGAAGGAATAGGTAAAGTTATCCCTAAATCAGTACTTCTACCTCCGAATTCTGAAAGAATTTCATCAACAGCCTTTACGTTCCTAATTTTCATTTTTGTTTCTTCAAGATCACTACTTATGTTAGTGACGATATTTTCATGATTTTTCTGAACCTCAGATAGATGCGATAAATTTATTAGAAATTTCTCATGTAATTCTTGAGCATTAGAGTTTAGGTTATCTCTTGAAGTTTCTAGAGATAGTTCTAGTTCTTTATTCCGACCCAAAAGCTCAATTTCATGACGTCGCCAAACTTTATCCATAATGGTTCGAAACTACTCCCTCGAATGAACCCGTCGTTGATTATCTCTCAATTGCTGGTTCAGGATGTCTTTTGAAGAAATTTCTAGTCAATCTGCCGGTTCTATTTTCATCTGGAGATTGTATTATGTCTATACTTTTAGGTAAACAATTCCGAAATTGTCTCATCATTATTCTTTTTTCTAATAATACTACAATCGCTCTATCTTCTGATTTTCTTATAGGTCTACCTAATGCTTGCATTATACTATTTATTGCTGGTTGAGTACTCGTATATCTCCAAGCTTTATTATTTCCAAAACGTTGTACATAGTATTCTTTCAATGCATCTTGTCTTGCACTGGGAGGCGCTAAAGGAAGACCAAGACAAATCACAGAATCAAGAATATTATGAGGGTAATCAACTCCTTCAGCTAATTTACCACTCAATACTCCTGCAAGTAAAACTTGTCTTTTATTCCTTCTTTCTCTTTGCAAATCATCTACTACTCCATTTACACTACGCTTAGACATTCTATTAGTTTCTTCTTTGAGAATTATGTATCCTGGTAACCAACTGGCATCTCCAAGAATATCTTGCAGTAATGCATAACTTGGTGCAAAAAATGCTATATGTCCTGGCGTATTTTTAATTACCGCTAATATATGACTTCTAATCCTCTCAGTATTCTGGTAGTTTCTTTCAGTATACTTTGTAGTCACATCTTTAGCAACTAGTACTGGTCTTTTATCACTTAAGAATGGTGATTCATATTCTTTCATTATCATTCTTCTACTAGGTGGTATTTGTAGTAAATCTGAATACATTTCCGGCGGGAATAAAGTACCTGACATTAGTATTGCACCACCTGTACTCGTCAGTATAGGCCCACTGACTACACCAGGATCTAATAGAAAACTTCTGACTCTCCCTTCATCACCTAGTAAGTCAAAAACCAAAACCAATGCTGGATTATGTAAATATTCAAGTGTAATTGAAAGCATATCTGCTAATCTAGTACTTGCAGTTTCTTTTTCCTCTCCATCTTCGTCTTGTTCTACTTTGACTCTATACAGTTGTTTAATCATTTTCCTCAACATGGTATATTTACCATCTATTTTAGCATCTAAATCCTCGTTTAATATAGAATCTATTTCACCTATAAATTCAATTGTCGGTATTTTCATGTCATTTTTACCCGATTTTATCAAGTCACTCTGTTTTTTCTTATACCAAATATTCATTTGCTTGAATATTTTTTTCATTTGACGTAATGCTTCATTTATACTCTTTAAATCAAAATTATCTTGAATGTCTGAAAGATCTAGTTTTTTCATTGCTCTTTCTTTCGTGCCTAAAAATTCATCAACTTCATCTCTTGCATCGCGAAAAACCCTTAGTATCGCTCTCCTTTCTAATCCATTTCTTATTCTATCAGGAAGGTTGTGTGCTTCATCTATAATTAATATGGTATTTTCTAAGTCTATTCCCATTGCCGATAGGGAACTTTCTCTGACATTTTCAACAAATACGTGATTATAGTCACAAACAAGTATATCACAATCTTTGACTGCTGATCTTGCAGTTGCCCACGCACATATTTTTTTACTTCTACTTTTTTCAATAACATCATCAACATGATTGGGAGTTTTTAGAATATATTCTCTCATATCATCTCTTCTCGATTGTCTTGATGACTCTATAACTCCTTCTTCGCAGGAGCATTTACCTGTCATTTTATCTACATCTTCACACATAGACTCTCTACCAATTAAATCAACTACTTTTACTTCAGGGATTTCCTTGTCTAAATTTGAATTAATACTTCTAACGGTTTCAATAACTATCTTATGTTGTGATTGTCTTCCTGTCAAAAATAATATTTGATTTTGATTACCTATACTTCTTGCTACTTCTATTGTTGAAGCAAGTGAGGCCGCTGTTTTCCCTATGCCAGTTGGTGCAGCAGCTAAAAGAAAACCTTGTTGATTTAATGCATTTATCCCGTCTATTACCATTTCTTTTTGCGCACTTCTCAGTTTTTCATGAGCAATAAACTTCCCAATCTCAGTGGTGTCTGCACTCGTCATGGAAGTGAACCTGACAATAGAACGACCAAGAAGATTGGCTTTTGAGGGGGTGCTCCGTATTATCCATACGGAGCGGTGTGTGTTTTGAATTTCAGAGTAATTTTTCTCTATCTGTCAAACGAGTTTTATCTCGATTTAATCTAGGAGCATCACGTGCCTCGTAGCCTATCGCATTGCTTAACCTAGCTCTATTTCTAATTCCTGAAAACCCAATTATGATCTTAGATTTTCTAGATTGCACATGGGTGAGGGGGCGATTTTGTCGCCCCCCCACGTTTGTGTGCATCCCATCCTCACTCATTCTCTCACCTCTGAGCGTTCGAATCTTCATCAAATCGCGCGCTTAAATCTTCCATACGCTTTTGTAAAAGTCTAGTTACAGACATTCCCTCTATTGACTCACGTCTAATGTAGTCCCGAGCAGCAAATTTCAGTACAGTTTCTGGGTTTTCTGCATGTATTTTGCAAAAATCTCTCATCAACATTGTTAGTTCTGGTCCTAAATTAACTTGCACTTTTTGTCCATTACCTATGATTGGTTGTTCTAATAAACGTCGTACCGCGTCTCTTATGACATCTGATCGATTCCTCATTCCGTCGAAACCTATTCTTTGATCAATTGCCATTAAATGGTCCTCGGGAATTCTCAATGAAACCATAGGGCTGTGACCAGACATCGTTGTTCCTCAGGCTAAGCAGATAGCGTTCAGCACATAAACTTAATGCAAATGAAATACAATTGAAATACAAATTAAGATATTTATATTTTTTTTTAATTATTTTTCATAAGAGTATAATCGAGTGATTCAAGTCTAAGCATATGTTCCAAGTGTCAGAGGTGTAGTTATGAAAGTCATAAATGATGCAATTCATGGACAATTCCGTATTGATGGAGTAAGGGAAGAATTGCTTAAAACTCCAGAAATGAATAAGCTCAGTCATATCAAACAACTGGGTTTAGCTCATCTTGTATTCCCTGGAGCTCATCATACAAGATTTGAACATTCTCTGGGTGTTTCTCATCTTGGAGGTCTGATGTCTGATTCTATTTCATTAGATTCTCATGAAAAATCTACTGTTCAGGTCGCAGGAATGCTTCATGATGTAGGTCATGGCCCATATTCTCATACTCTAGAACATATACTTCACGAAAGAGGGGGACTTGATCATATGTCTATTACAGAAGGGATTATACTAGGGGAATATGATGTCTTGAGGGATGGAGAAGAACTATCAGTCCCTAATCGTAGAAGTATTCCTGAGATTCTTGAATCTTTTGATATCGTACCAAAAGAAGTAGCAGCACTAATTCGTGGCCCTGGTGCCGGAGGTAGTGAACGAAATATTTTGCAATGGACTGAAGGGAAGCAAGATTTCGTATCTCAAGATAATACTCTATCTCATCTTGTTCACGGTCCTGTTGATTGTGACCAAATGGATTATCTACTCAGGGATTCGCATTTTACAGGTGTTAAACATGGTGTTATTGATCATCATAGACTTATTGAGTGTCTAGAAAGAAAGAGTGGTGATGTTGCAGTCGATGAAGGAGGTCTACCTGCGTTGGAAGGGATGTTAGTAGCTAGAGGGCTAATGTATAGTGCAGTTTACTTCCATAGAGTTACCCGTGTAACTGAAGTTATGCTCTCTAGAGCAGTCGAACGTAGTGAAGAAAATTTACCTGATTCATTAGATTTGCAGAGGAGAGTTGATGCAGAAGTTTGGGAAGCGTTACATAACGCAGGTGATTATGCTAAAGATATGATTCGTAGGCTTAAGTATCGCCAATTATTGAAAGTTGCGACGAGTCGAAGACGGCAAGATTTATCCGAAGAGATAGTTGAAAAATTAGTGAAATTAGCTTCTAACTCCGAAAAACGAATTGAATTTGAAAACGAATTAGCAAATCGTGCAGGAGTTAAGGAAGGTTATGTTGCAATAGATGTGCCATCCGTTAAATTATTATTATCCGAACCTAGAATGTCTCAAGTAGATATTCGTATTGTTGGTGATGATGGAAAAACTCGATGGTTTAGAGAGCATACTCCAATAGCTGAAGCATTAAGGAAAAGGCAAGTTTCTCAGGCTGCTGTTTACGTCATGACTCTTCCTGGTTTTGAGCAAATTGTGTCACGTATCGCTGAAGAGCATCTCTTCTCATAAATGCGGTAAAGGTAACGCTACAATGCATACCTTTCAAAAAGGGTTAGTCTACCCACAGTGTACCGATATAGTGAACTAGATTCGGAAACCTTGGTGAACCCAATGGATAATACAATGAAAAAAGTATATGACAGTGTAATTGCAAGAGATCCGAACCAACCTGAGTTTCATCAAGCGGTGGAAGAGGTACTGGAAAGTTTAGTTCCGGTGATTCAGGCACATCCAGAATATTTACCTGTTGTTAAATCAATGGTTGAAGCAGAAAGAATTATTCAATTCCGCGTCCCATGGTACGATGATAGCGGTAAATTACATGTTAATCGCGGTTTTAGAGTACAGATGAATAGTGCGATTGGACCTTACAAAGGTGGTCTACGTTTCCATTCTTCAGTTAATCAGTCGATTCTTAAGTTCCTTGCTTTTGAGCAAGTCTTCAAGAATAGTCTAACCGGATTACCTATGGGCGGCGGGAAAGGAGGTTCTGACTTCAATCCTAAAGGTAAAACTGACTCAGAAGTAATGCGTTTTTGTCAATCATTTATGATGGAATTATGGAGACATATTGGTGCTAATCTTGACGTGCCAGCAGGTGACATAGGTGTAGGTGGTCGAGAAATAGGATATTTATTTGGTATGTATAAGAAACTTGCAAATGAATTCACAGGAGTCCTTACAGGTAAAGGGCTATCTTATGGTGGATCATTAATTAGACCTGAAGCAACTGGTTATGGATTAGTATACTTCGCTCGAGAGATGCTAGCAACTAAGGGTAAATCATTTGAGGGGGCTACTGTATCAATTTCTGGTTCAGGGAATGTTGCTCAGTTTGCTTGTGAAAAAGTACTTGATTTAGGGGGAGTACCTGTAACAATGTCAGACTCCAGTGGTTTCATTCATGATTCTGAGGGTATTGATCGAGATAAATTAGCTTGGATAATGGATCTAAAAAATAATCGCCGAGGACGAATATCTGAATATACTGATAAATTCCCTAACGCTATATTTACTAAATCTGCTCCTGAACCATCTTCAAATGGATTATGGGGAGTTAATGTTGATGTAGCGCTACCATGTGCTACACAGAACGAAATTAATGGCGAAGAGGCTCTAATGCTAGTAGAAAATGAAGTAATGGCAGTAGCTGAAGGTGCTAATATGCCTTGTACTCCAGAAGCTATAGAGGTCTTTCAGAGTAATGGAGTTATGTTTGCACCTGGTAAAGCTAGTAATGCTGGAGGTGTTGCAACATCTGGTCTTGAGATGTCACAAAATTCACTTCGATATAACTGGACACGTGAAGAAGTCGACACAAAACTCGATAATATCATGGTTAATATCCATAAGAATGCATCTGAAACTGCTGAAAAATATGGAATGCCTGGGAACTATGTAGCAGGAGCAAATATTGCAGGATTCTTGAAAATAGCGGAAGCAATGATTGCTCAAGGTTTAATTTAAGTGAATTAATTTTCTTCATCCATAGATGATAAAAATTGTTTCAATCGTTCTGATTTTGGTTCCCCGATGATTGTCGATGGACCTTGTTCTGCAATTAGTCCTTTATCCATATAAATAATTCTATCAGCAACGTCTCTAGCGAAATTAATCTCATGAGTCACAATTACCATCGTCATTCCTTCATCTGCTAAATTTCTTATTGTTTGTAATACTGAACCAATAAGTTCAGGATCTAAAGCACTAGTAGGTTCATCAAATAATATTACTTCAGGATGCATTGCCAATGCTCTTGCTATAGCTACTCGTTGTTTTTGACCACCTGATAGGTTACCTGGATATGCATCAATCCTATCTAAAAGGTCTACTCTTGCTAGAACCTCTAAAGCACTTTTTTCTGCATCCTCTTTACTCATCCCTCTTACATACCTTAACCCTAGAGTGATATTATCTAGGACTTTAAGGTGTGAAAATAATTCAAATGATTGAAACACCATCCCTATCTTTGAACGTATCTCATTAACATCGGCTAGTGGATTATTTATGACCTCATTATTTAATTTAATTACTCCTTTCGTAGGTTCTATTAGTCTGTTTATACATCTTAATACCGTTGATTTCCCACTTCCTGACGAACCAATTATTGCCACCGATTCTCCTTTTTTTACATTAAATGATATTCCTTTAACTGCATGAACTCCCCCTGGGTAAATTTTTTCTAGATTGTCGATATTTAATACAATTTCATCCATCTAATTCCCTCCTGTAATTCCTAAACCTGGTATCCTTGTTTTTTCTTCCAATCTTCTTAATAATAATGCTAATGTCCAAGTGACAACGAAATATGCAATCATAACCATACCCCATGTCCAGAATATTTGAAATGTTATTGCAACTATCAATTTCCCTTGTCTTGTCAACTCAGTATACGCAATTACACTCGCTAAGGATGAATTTAATACTAAATTCACCATTTCATTTCCAAGAGGTGGTATACATATTCTAATTGCTTGCGGGAGAATAATTAATCTCATAGTACCCATATATGTTAATCCGATACTCCTTCCTGCTTCCATTTGACCCGATGGTATGGCTGCAATTGCTCCTCTTATTGTTTCACATTGATAAGCTGCGGAGTTCAATCCTAGAGCAAATATCGCACTAAGATATGATCTTTTACCAGGACCAAATAAACCCTCACTGGTATAATCTATTAAGGGTGAAAAAAGACTATCCAAAGGGCCTAAGTAAGACGAGATAATTGAAAGGTCTTGTGTTACATCTATACCCATATTTTGTATATGCTTTCCTAATTGTAATCCAAAATGAATAAACATAAATTGAACTAGAAGAGGTGTATTTCTGAAGAGATCAGTGTATAGGGTTGCTATAGTCTGTAATGGTCTTAATTTCCAAGGTTGTAGATCTATATTATATTCATCAGACTTTGCAGTTCTTGAGATGAATTTATCCGGAAGAATTCTTTTTGTTGCTAATATGCCTATTATTAGAATTAATGCTCTCCAACCAAAAATTTCTAGGAAACCAATCCCATTCGTAATCTCATTGTCAGATAAGTCCAAACCAACAAAAATTTCAGTCAAAATAAATACCCACAATAGTATTGTTAATATTGATTTCCCATGATAGAAAGTCCTCATGGAATAATTCCCATTTGAACTAAGGAATAATATTCCGAGATACGTTAAACCAATTCCCATTATTAGTCTAAAGAATGCATCTGGATCACCTATCGGTGCAAAAATATACCCTAATTGTGCTGATAATTTGAATGTATCAGACCCTAAATGGAATGAGTAAAAATCAATTATTGAATTATATATTAACTCTAAGCCACCATTTATCCCCCATTGTTCTCCTAAAGGTAGTCCTACAAGTAATGTGAATCCAAGAATAATTATGGTATTTTTTCTATTTTTTTCAGATATCACATATCCTAAAAATCCTTCATTAATAAGGCGGTTTTTATTTACGTAATAGTTCAATATCGTGAGTAAACTAATTACACCTAATAGTGAAAATAAACCCACACCTGCTCCAAAAGTTCTCGCTAATAAAATTCCAATAGGTGAAATTAACCAGAATAAGAGTATTGTTTTTTCGAGATCACTTTCTATCATTTGTTTCAGAGTAGTTGGTGCTGTTTTACACATAGCTAGTCCAATGCCAATGAAAAATCCTAAGAGAATTCCAAAAATAACTATCTTAAGAGTTGCTTTCAAACCATCCCATAAGTTATCTTTAGTGAAATCTACAAATTCACTAAAATCACTTAAATCTATTATTTCGAACCCAACTGCCTCATCTTCCCCCCCATCTTCGGTATACAATATTGTACCATTATCTCCTACTATTATACCTATAAATGCTGTTTTCATTGCAATATCATTTATTGTGAAGTCACCCTCAATAGGTAATAATTGCGGAATTACAATATTTCCTCCATCCTTACTCAAGGCAATATATCCTTTTTCACCTGAAAGTAATATTTTTGTAGTACTAAGGACTTCCATTGATACTAAATTAATCTCTAGACTAGTGCTCATATTTTCTGATTCTATCTCTTTTAGATTCCAATAATATCCTACTGCAGTAGTAAGTTCTTCCTGCGTTGATTTTAGAATTTGACCATCTGAAGTTATTGCATAACCTCTATTTATTTTATAAAATTCTATCGAAATAATATCTGAATTTGAAACTTCATTTGGTGTCTCTCTAATCTCCCATGTTTCCCCATGATTCTCTGAACCCAATATGGTACCTGCAGATCCTGAAATTAAACCCCTTTCCCCTTCAAATGTGATGTCAAATAGATTTTCAGAAACTAAACTTTCTATTTTGATCCAGTTCTGTTCTCTTAAACACCAAATTTCTCCATCATCTAATACTATGAATATTTCATTATTATTGTTTATAGATACTGAATTAATGTTACTTTGTATCCCTGTATTTAGTTCAATCCAAAGTTCTGTATTATAGTTCTTGGATATTACACTACCATTATTTCCAGCAGCTACAATCATCTGTTCATTAGAATATGCACTAGTAAGATCTTCAGTTGTTGGTGATTCGAACTGTATCCAATCTTCTAGATTATCTCCATGAATGATTTCACCATTATCCCCAAAAACCCAAGCATCTCCATTTTCATCTATTATTGCAGCATTATAGTTATTTTCAGAATTTTCCCCTATTAATACCCATGAACTTTCATAACCCTCTGCGAAATTTGGAGTAATAAATAATACAATGATTATACTGGAAATCAAAATTGCTCGAGATGACTTAGGAATACTTTGCCATGAAAAAATTCTATTTTCAATAGCTAACACATTGCCACCTAAGTTTGTTTTTTCTATTAATCATCAAATACCTTTTCTATTAAATTTCAATTTACTTAGAATATACCAAGTTCAAACTTTCCGTCTTCACTTGCATGAATTTTAGGGTCCCAAAGCGGTGAGAATGTTAGATTAATATGTACACTTTCAAGTCCTTCGGTCAACAGGGCAGCTCTATGCACTGCTGCCATTAATTCAGGAGCTATCGGGCAACCTGGGCTAGTCAAAGTCATATCAATTTCCGCATGTAAATTTTCAATTTTAACATCATAAATTAATCCCAAATCAATTACTGATATTTTCATCTCCGGGTCTTCAACTATGAATAAAGATTCTAAAACTGCTGCCTTATCTACCATGTTATCCCTCCGAAAGTACTTCCGCCTCTGAAATCACTCTATTGAACATGTTTAAGAAACCATTTGCTCTACTAGGTGTTAATGACGATTTCAGCCCCATTTCCTCTACATATTTAGGAGTTAAACGTGCGACTTCAATTGGTAGCATCCCATTGACTGCCATTGCAGTGATTGACATTAATCCTTGAACGATTTGTGCATCTGCACCAGCTCTTAATAAGAAAAAACCATTTTCATCCAATGAACATTTCACATGTGCTCTTGATTGACATCCTAATACCTGGTTTTCCTCATTCCATTCGTCTAATGGTAATGGGCTTGGATGTTTTTTTGCATATTCAAATAATAATTCATACCTCTCCATTGAATCAAAGCAATCTTTGAATTCTTCAATTATTGGGGACAGATGTGATGGCCAAGAAGCATCTTCCATGGCATACCCAGCAGGTTATTTCTATTGAAATTGATTGTATCTACTAGGAAAATCTTTTACAAACATCTGTTAAGTGTTCAATGAATGATTCTACTTCTTCTTGTGTATTATAAATCCAGAAAGATGCCCTATTAGTTGATGGAACACCCAAAGCGTCCATCAATGGCTGTGCACAATGGTGTCCTGTTCTTACAGCAAAACCTCCTTGATCTAGCAGGAATGCTAGGTCTTGAGATTGTATTGTTTCATGTAAAAAAGAAACTGCACCTGATGAGTTCTTATTAGTTGGGTCACCATATATCTTTATTCCTGGTATTTTCTTCATTTCCTCACCTGTCCATGATGCGATTTTATGTATATGGTCATGAATATCTTTCATATTAAATTGTGATAGCCATTCTACAGCAGCTCCCCAACCTATTGCTTCTGCAATTCTTGGTGTACCGGTTTCAAACATAGCATGACCTTTTTGAAAAGTTGAGCCATCTGTAGTTACTTTTCTAATCATTGAACCCCCTGTCATGAATGGTCCCATCTCATCAATTCGTTCTGATGATACTAATAAACAGCCAATACCAGTTGGTCCAGCCATTTTATGAGCAGATATTGCAATGAAATCTGCGCCTAAATCGCTAAAACTTATCTTTTCATGAGGAGCACCTTGTGCACAGTCTAGAAGAACACGAGCTCCAGAGTTCTTACTCATCTGAATAATTTGTTCTATAGGGTTTCTAATTCCAAGGACATTACTTGTATGAGTGACACAGACTAATGAAGCATCTTCAACTGCTACTTCAAAAGCATCCATATCAAGTGTGTAAGTTTCATTATCTATTGGCACATATCTTACTTCAATTCCTTTCTCTTTAGATAATTCTTGCCATGGTACAATATCTGCATGATGTTCCATTTCTGTAAGAACAATTACATCACCTTCTTTCAAATTATACCTCGCCCAACCATAGGATACTAGGTTTATCGCTTCCGTTGCTCCACTTGTATATATGAGATTCTCAGGTTTAGTACCAAAGAATAATGCAATTTCTTTCCTAGCATTTTCCAGTGCTGTTGTAGCTTCATCAGCAAGTGTATGATTCGCTCTATGTGCATTTGAATTATAATTTTCATAATATCTAGTCATTTCATCTATTACGCACTGTGGTTTTTGAGAAGTCGCTGCATTATCAAAATACACTAATTGTTTACCATTTGGTAATATTCGACTGAGTATTGGAAAGTCAGCACGAATTGCATTAATATCCAGTGTCATCTCGTTCCCTTCTATATATGCGAAATGGCGGTAAGATATCAAATAATGTATTTTTTTTGAACCCGAACTTTATCTCTGTAGACCTCTCTGGTAACGCTGATGGTAGCCGACGCTGGACAAAAAGTCGTTGATTCGCTTGGAAAAAGGGATTTGAACTCAGATGGTAATATAATTAACTTAGCTTTAGTAGGTAGTAGTAGATTTTATGATTATTCAGTCTTTGAAAATGTGATTGAAAATTGGGTAGATGCAAATGGATACCCTGATTTGATTATAGTTGGTGGTGCAAGTGGAGTTGATTACATGGCTGAACGCTGGGCAGACAACAACTCAATCCCTATTGCAGTATTTACCGAAGAATGGGGTGGTACTAGTCGATCTCTTACCGACCCTGGCCGTCCTGAAGCTCCTAATACACTTACTGAAAAAATTCTTAACGCTGCTACAGATATTTTAGCGCTTCCTTCAATGACTAGTAAATGGACTAGAATTGTAATTGAAATGGGCCAAAAAAGGAAAATACCGATTACTATTCATGAAGTAGATTAATCATGTCCTGTATTATTCAGATAACATTTGATTCAATATTTTCATTAATCCTCTCAAAGTAACTTCACTAATCCCCGATACTTTACAAACTTCACTTTGTGTTCTCGGTGAATTGCTATCTTGTGATGCTTTGTACAAGATACATCCTGCAATCCCTGAAGGTTTCTTTCCTTGCCAAATCATATTTTGACTGACTTTATCCCATAAATCTCTTGTATCTCCGAGAACATACGGCGGAAGTTCTAAGTCTGAATGAAATTTTTCAAAATATTCTTCAGGCCCAGTAATATGGTGAGTGTTCATTTTCCTAGCTACTAATCTAATTGTTCTTTTCAACTCTTTTTCTTCTACTTCTGTGATCATATCAAATGCTTTAGCAATCACATCAATTCTTCGAGGGATTTCAGCCTGTCTTGCTGCAATATAGACACAGGCAGCAGTAACTCCCCTGATACTCCTACCAGTTACTATCCCTTCCTTCATTGCATGACGGTATAAATCGGCTGCCTCTTGCTCTATTTGTGGAGGTAAATCTCCTCTATCACGAATAAATTGCATAGCAATAGTTAGATTTCGACTCCTACTGTCTCTAGTTTTACTTCTCTGGTCTACTCTCTGTCTCCTCCTCCATTCGCGTAGATTTTTTCCAGTCATCCCATGCCTTGCAGCTGCTCCTGATGTTAGATCTGCCCTACTAATCTCAGTAGAGAGTCCTTTATCTGAAAGTGTCAATGTAGTTGGTGCTCCAACTCGACTTCTATCATTACCCCCTGAATGATTAGTCCATTCCGCACCTGGATCAATCATATTTTCAGCAGCGACATAGCCACATTCTGCACATATTGTTTCCCCTCTAACTGAATCGGTATCCCATGAATGAGAGTTGCAAATTCTACATTTACCTGTAACTGCATCTGTTCCTCTAGCTCTTGATGGTCTTTTATTCGGAACAATCGTTTTTTTCCGATTGCTTTCTTTACTGTTCTGATCTAAAGATGATTTTTGTTCTTGACTTCCTCTCTTCATCATATCAACCTCAAGTTGTATAGTCAAGTCATTCATATATAAACCCCTCGTTAATAAAAGTCATATTCTTGATTTTTTAATGTGATTTTCCCCTGTTTATTTGAGCGCCACATTCTTGCACCTATCCTCACTCCAATGAGATATGGAAGGCGGTGGGTTAGTGAGAACTGCTCTTTATCAGATGCATTTAGATGCAGGTGCAAAGATAGTGGATTTCCATGGTTTTGAATTACCTATATGGTATACTTCCATTCAAGATGAACATTCTTCATGCCGTGAAAAATCAGGATTATTTGATGTATCTCATATGGGTTTGTTCGAATTTCAAGGAGAAGGGGTCTTATCATGGTTAAATTCTATTGGTACTCAACAGTATATGAACTTCACAAACGGTCAATGCGGATATACTCATTTTTTAGATTCTCAAGGAAATATTATTGATGATATGATTTTTGCTGTAGATTCACAGAATAGAGTATTAGGTGTGCCTAATGCCTCCATGATCTCTACGATGTGGGATTGGTTTGAATCTCATCTCCCTGATGATGGCTCTATTACTCTGAAAGATTTTTCCGATGGAACTAGTATAATTGCTCTTCAAGGGCCAGAATCTCCTTTGATTTTAGAGCGTGTTTTGGGTGAAAAGAATGTAGTTCCTAGATTTAGATGTCAAGAAATAATCTCTAATGATTTAGGAGTTACTGGTTGGATTCAGGGTACAGGTTACACCGGTGAAAGAGGTGTTGAAATTTTCATACCCGATGATCAAGCTAGTAAGCTTTGGTCTTCACTAATAGAACATGGTGCAATTCCAGTTGGTTTAGGCGCTAGAGATACGCTGAGGTTAGAAAAGGGATATCTCCTTTCGGGACAAGATTTCCTATGGCCTGGTTTAGGTCTAACTCCTGAGGTAGATTTCCCTGAAGGATTCTTAGCACGTAATTCTACTGAAACAAATGTCCCATTTGGATTAAATCTAGGCCACGATTTCATAGGTAAAGATTCAGTTATCAAATCGATAGATTCTACCTCTAGGTGGCATGGTCTTCTTTGTCAAGAAAGAGGTCCTTCTCCCCGTCCTGGGCATCCAGTTCTGGACGGCCCTGATGAAGATGCAGAAATTATTGGTTATGTGACAAGTGGAGGGCCATCTCCTAGCCTAAATAGAACAGGTATAGCATTGGGTTATCTTGATGGTGCAGTTCTAGGTCAAGAACTATGGATTCAAACAAGTTCTCGCCGAAGAGTTCGATCAGTTATTGTTCAGACCCCTTTTGTATAGAATCAGTATTCAAAGAGATGATGTCGGCGCAAGTATCATGTCTATGTTCTTTCTCGAAGTTATATGGCGCTTTCCGATAAGCTAGTAGCAGCGGCTATGAAAAATCTTGAAAAACTTCTTATTAGCAAAGGATTTACTGCTGAATCTTTAATCGCTAAATTTGATATTAATAATGACGGATTAATAAATTTAGATGAATTTGATAAAGGACTTACAAAGTTGACAGGCTCTCCAGCCCCCCGTTCTTATCTGTCTCCTATTTTTTCTGCAATTGACATAGATGGTAACGGTAATCTCAGTCAAAATGAATTAATGGCACTTTTAGGTATAGAAAATAAAACTACTATTAATTCAAATTCTCTTGAAATATCGGGCCATAAAAATGAAAAATATAATGGTACTTATTTATTACAAAATTCTAAAATAAATAATAAACCATGGTATGAAAATTCTAATAACTGTAGGTTATATTTCTATGATGCTAATGAGGGAGGTGCTCCTTCTTGGAGTTTAGATGATCGCCAGCAAGATGGTAGCAATGATTGGTATGGTGGTGGATGGACCAGAGTTCCAGCCGATCAAAATATCCCTATTGGTATTCGTAGATTTGTAGGTGCTGGTAAGATAACAATATCTGAGTCTCAGGATAGCAATTTGACGCCCAATACTGATTCAGATGATGTTGTTGAATTGGTAGATGAAGAATTTGATATGACAACTTTTGTAAATAACTGGTCTAATAAATTAGAAGAAGTTCTTGATGCCTCGAATGATAGTCAAGGTGTAAGCACCGAAGAATTTGATTCAATTATTGCCGAAGTAAATTTAGCTTTTGAAGAAGAAGTTTCTCAATTACCTCTTCTGACACAAGCTCCCGTCAGAGCAATTTGGAAAATCAAATCAGATGCAGCCGTTACAATCGCTAAAACTCAATTATCTAGCAATAATGCCAATATTGTAACGGGTTTAGGGATAGCTGGAGCCGCAGTAGGGGCAGTAGGTGCTGTTTCTAGTATCGGTAGAGAGAAAATGCCTCTAGAGGATACTACAATATTAGAGGAGAATACTATTGTTGACAAATCTAAACCGATTTTAATAGAAGAAAAACCAGACTCACAAGATTGGCATGATGAGCATCATGTCGAGGCTCCAGATAGAGTTGAATTACCTGACCGTGTAACTGTTAACAAGCCATTATCTCATTCTGAAGATGATCTTGCGGGTGCAAAAGAAATAATTGTAGATAAAACTCCAGATAAGGCTCTGGCAGAAATTCCTTCCCCTGTAATAGATGATTCTACTTTGTCAATTGATGAGGTAATTACGAAGATGAGTGATGCAAGATTTTTGACGGAGCAACGAGAATTATTAACTGATTTCAAAGGTCAAATTTTCACATTATCATTTAGAGTAAATTCTGTCGATAGAACATTTGGAATTGGTGTCTCTCAAGATTACAAAGGTGGTAATACTTTACTTGTAAGTTCTAATTCTCATGAGATTGAAGTTAGAACAAAAAAAGAATTTGATACAAGTAAGATATTATCCGGTACAGATATGACCTCAAATATTTCTGTTGCCGATTGGAATGGTGTTCGTAAAAGATTAGTAGTCAATCTTCACTGAGCAGCTTCAAATGCCTCATCGATCATTTCATCAAGGCTTATTTTAGGTCTAAATCCTAATCTTTCTTCAAGTACCCAGGCATCTACAAGTCCAAAGACTTCATCATCATCACGTTGATTTAATTCAATTTCACAACCTGTTTTTGAGTTGTATATATTCGCTAAATCAAGCATTGATATTCCTTTCCCTGACCCTACTGCAATTTCTTCTCTGGTAAGTGGTGGGTTTTGTAGAACCCCTCCTATGACCTGAACTAAATCTTCAACATGTATGAAATCTTTAGGGTTTGAACCATCACCTGGGACGTTAATCCAACCCATTTGACATTCATTTGCCCATCGGTGTAGAATTCCATTTCCAGGTGGGCCTGATAGAGGTACTCCTTGAACATTTGATGCTCTAATTACACTAACCGGACGTTCTGACTGGGCTCTGTCGAGGGCATTTTCTTCCATCCACAGTTGTCCCTCAGCTGCAGTGTCTCTTGGTGCAAGAGTTGAATCAAGCCCATAAAACGGCTCTCCTGGTACCCATTGTGGATGAACTCTTAATGTGCCAATGATTATCAAATGTAAGCTTCCATGTCTGTCAACAGCATCTAATATTGGCCTCGCAGCATTCATCATTTCTAATTTTGTTTGTCTGTCATTTCTTTCAAACGAAGATTCAACTGGCCTTGAATTAATATGTATTAGTGCGTTACACGGAGTTAACATTGCATCTAGAGTAAGTTGATCTTTGATTGCCTCATCTGGTATGATTATGGCTGCTTTACCAAGCATTTCTACTATAAATGGGGCAACAAAAGAGTCCGACGCAGTGATGGCAATATTCATTCTAACGTGCCTCGACTAATTCCTAAACTCTAAGAGCGTATCGGTCTAATGTATAGTTTTCAACAACGAACAATTAAGTCATTATTTCACTTCCTAGTATACATACTGCCTCGGAGATGAAAGAATGGACCAGCTACCAAATTTAGGTCGAGAACAAGAAATGCTCGCTATAATGGGGCTAAATTCGATAGATGACCTGTTTTCTAACATACCTGATGCAGTTAAAAGAACTAAACCATTACCTCTTCCTCTACCTCAGTCAGAGGAAGAAATATGGAGAGATGCTCAACATCTACTTGGTTCCAATATTGATCTTGATTCAAGGCCATCTTTTCTTTCCGCTGGTTTAGCTCGGAATTTTGTGCCAACTATGGTTGGAATGCTAGCAACTAGGGGTGAATTTTTGACTTCCTACACTCCTTATCAGGCAGAAGTAAGTCAAGGTATGTTGCAAGCTATGTGGGAATTTCAAACTATGATCTCAGAGTTAGTTAGTTTACCTATCTCGAATGTTAGTATGTATGATGCTTCCACTTCTGCTGCCGAAGCAATTACTTGTGCGGTCAGAGTTCACAACAAGAAAGCAACGCAAAAAGAAACAGTATATGTTTCAGAACTAATACCTCCACACAGGATGTCAGTTATAGAAAATTATGTGCAAGGTGCAGGAATAGAAATTCAAATTCTAAAACATGATCAAAACGGGCTTTTAGATATTGATTCATCATCTATTGCCAATGGTTCTTGTGCTGTTTATGTCGAGCAACCAAATTCTTTCGGGGTTCTAGACCAAGGCTTATTAAAATTAAAAGAGATAATAGGTGAAAACACTGCTCTAATTGTAGGTGTTGATGCAGTATCTTTGGGTATTGTTTCTCCTCCGGGTGAATGGGGTGCAGATATTGTAGTAGGAGAAGGACAACCCTTTGGAATAGGTCCTACATTTGGTGGTCCAATCTATGGGATTTTTGCTTGTAATCATAAATATATCAGGCAGATGCCTGGGAGAATAGTAGGGCAAACTCATGATTCTAATGATAAGTTAGCATTTACTCTTACTCTTTCGACACGAGAGCAGCACATTAGGAGGCATAGAGCAACATCTAATATTTGCTCGAATGAAACATTAATCGCTTTAATGGGGGCAATGCATATGTCATTACTAGGCCCTGATGGAATTACTGTTTTATCGCAGAGAGTAGCAGCAACTACTGAATTAACTAAGCGAGCCATAAGCTCAATTGAAGGTGTAGAATTAGTCCACCCTAATGCACATAATTTCAGAGACTTTGTTATTCGATTACCGGGTGATGCTGAAGATGCAGTTTCTTTTATGGATTCTAAAGGGGTGATGGCTGGTTTACCACTAGGGAAATGGTGGGACTCAATGTCTTCCTGTTTGTTAATTGGTTGTGATGAGAGGACGAGTGAATCAGATATTTCCTCACTCGTATTAGCCGTCGAAGATTGGATTTCCGAGGTGAAAAAATGAGTGATATTTTTGCATTTAATGGATCATCTAATGCAGGCTGGGCTCAGCCCAAACCTATACTATCAGAACTAGATGTCAAAAGTACTGTTCCAGACTCGATGTTGAGGACTAGACCCCCAGCATGGCCTAGAGCAAGCGAACCTGAATTAGTACGTCATTATACTTGGCTTTCAAGAAGAAATTTTGGTATTGATACTGGCTTCTATCCTTTAGGCTCCTGTACGATGAAACATAATCCAAGAGTTAATGAAAGAATTGTTAATTTACCAGGTATTGATCGAATGCATCCCTTACAACCAGAACATCAAATTCAGGGTATTCTTTCAATATTTTATGAAATGCAGGAGATGCTCGCTATATGCTCCGGGATGGACCAAGTTACTCTACAACCAGTTGCAGGTGCTCAGGGTGAATTCACCGCTATGAGGTGTATCCAAGAATATCATCGTGAAAGAGGTGAGAGTCATAGGAATAAAGTCATTGTTCCTGATTCTGCTCATGGTACAAATCCAGCATCTGCCTCAATGTGTGGGTATGAAATAATTGAAATTCCTAGTGGTGAAGATGGCAGGATTGACTTAGAAGCATTACAGTCTGTAGTCGGCGAAGATACTGCTGCAATGATGATTACTAACCCTTCAACTCTCGGAGTTTTCGAACCAGAAATCGCTAAAGCTTCGGAAATAGTTCATTTGGCAGGTGGTCAAATGTATTATGATGGAGCAAACTTTAATGCAATAATTGGCAAGACTGATCCTGGGCTGATGGGTTTTGATGCTGTTCATTATAATCTTCACAAAACATTCAGTCAACCTCATGGTGGAGGAGGTCCTGGAAGCGGTCCTATTGGGGTTAAATCTCATTTAGCAAAATATCTACCATCTCCTCTAGCATCAAGGCGTGAGTCTAATGATTCAGATCCTAAAGGCGTAAATGATGGTTTCTGGTATAGTTGGATATCACCTGAAAAAACTATTGGTAAAGTTCAGCAATGGCATGGGAATGCTGGAGCAATTGTACGTTGTTGGGCTTTTTATCGGAGATATGGTAGAGAACTTGAAAGGATGTCTGAGCACGCGGTTTTGAATGCGAATTATTTAAGATATAAAATTATGAATCCTGACCCTGAAGTTGCTTCTAAAATGCATGCAATGCCCTTGGATGGTGCACCAACTGATTTTGTTATGCATGAATTCACATTGTCGATGATTCAATTTAAAGATAAAGTTGGAATAACCGGGAAAGATATAGCTAAAAGATTACTAGATTATGGTGTGATGGCTCCAACATTGTACTTCCCAATGATTGTACCAGAATGCTTAATGATTGAACCAACTGAAACAGAATCAAAAGAAGTTCTTGATCAATTTGCTAAAGACTTCCTTAACATTTTGACTGAAGATCCAGAAATTGTCCTTACTGCTCCGCATACAACCGATGTAGGACGTGTTGATGAAGTATGGGCAGCAAGAAATTTGATACTTCGCCATCCTGGCAATCCAAATGATTTGTCTTGAGGAAAAAACTAGAGGTGCCACTCTCTCGCATCGACATGAAGGACGGGATTGACCAAGATTGGTTGTTAGGTGATCCTCTATGGTGGCCGAATTCTGGTATTAATGATAGATTAGTTAGAATGGGTGATGAAAATCCACCCATTTCTTGGGTGATAACAACTCCTGAAATTGGTGGTCGTGGATGGATAAGGCAAAGGCTACAACCGGTTGGTCCTCAGATTCTATTTACCTCAGCATGGTCTCTGTTTTTTATCATCGCCAGTATTTTCCCACTATTATTCCCCGATGAAACTCCTGTAGATGACCAAAATTTTGCAATATCATTATTTTTAATTTCTTGGTTTTTATTGCTATTTCCATATTTTTGGTATTCTAATTCTAATAGTGAAGGTTTTAATTTATTTCCATTAGAATTTATCCCATTTTCTTTAGGGATAATATTCTTTGTGTTGCATATCGCTATCGATCCAATATTAGGTTGGATAGGATATCTTTTTTTCTTTTTTTCTTGGTTTAAGACTGTAAATAATATTAGTGAATCTTTATCAGTTAATTCTGCGAGATGGTTATTACCAATTTCTTCTACCGATTTTTCTGAAAATATTTTTAATGACGGATGGGTATTATTAACTAATAAGTTTCGAAATGGTCTACTTGCATCTTGGTCTTTAGATTTGGGTTTTTATTCTGCAGAAATTAATGGTTTAACTTGGAAAGGAAATCAATTCATTTCCTTCAGTATGGTTTTTCGAGGGCGAATAATTCATGATCCATTTAATATTAATTTCATTAAAGATGATAAATATAATGAACTTCTTAATCAATCTCCATTGATAATTACAGGTGAATCTTGGCCATTGAATTTCATTCGAGAAGTAGAAGAAGAGTGATTTTTTTTCTAATCTTGACAACGGCAGGCATTTGAACCGTCTTCATACCCGAGAAGTATGGATGTTTGTATCATATTAGGTTCAAAATCTGATTTGCCAATAGCCGAAAAGTGTATTTCCGTACTAAATGAGTTTTCTGTTTCTCATCAAGTTAGGGTAGCTTCAGCTCATAGGGCGCCTAAGTATCTTGAATCGGTTGTTGAATCTTCAATTGAATCTGGTTGTCGTATATTCATAGGTATGGCGGGAATGGCAGCAGCATTACCCGGAGTAATTGCGTCTATGACTACTCTTCCTGTTATTGGAGTACCAGTAGGTGGGAAAGTACCACTAGACAGTCTTCTTTCTATTGTTCAAATGCCCCCTGGTATGCCTGTTGCTACAGTTGGTGTCGATCGAGGAGATAACGCTGGAGCACTTGCTGTACAGATGTTAGCTCTGGTTGATACTGATTTAGCACGACAATATGATGCTTGGAGAGTTATGAAAACTGCAAAAGTAATTTCGGATGATGAGTCTCTCCGAGGTGAATATTTTTGATGCAGACTCAAATGTTAGTTGACGAAGCAATTGAGAAATTACAAAATGAAGTTAATGATACTGCGATAATTGCTTGCTCAGGTGGTATTGACTCTTCTGTTGCTGCGGTATTAGCACATCGTGCAGTTGGTAGTTTACTTCATTGTGTATATGTCGATACTGGATTTATGAGGAAAAATGAGAGTGATGAGGTCGCAGAAATGTTTGCTGAAATGGGGATATCTCTGAAAATAGTCAATGCTTCTAAAAGGTTTTTTTCTAATCTAGAAGGTGTGACCGATCCTGAGGAAAAAAGGAAAGTAATAGGTGAACAATTTATTCGTGTTTTTGAAGAAGAACAGAAGTTATGCGGTGCTAAGTTTCTGGTTCAAGGAACAATTGCTCCAGATTGGATTGAGTCTGGTGGTGGCGAGCGAGATGTCATTAAATCACACCATAATGTAGGTGGTCTTCCAGAAGACGTTGATTTAGAAATTGTTGAACCACTTCGTGAATTTTACAAAGATGAAGTGAGGGCTATAGCTAGAGAACTTAAAATTAAATCTAGTGAACGTCAGCCATTCCCTGGTCCTGGCTTAGCTGTTAGAGTATTAGGTGACCTAACTGAATCAAGAGTTGAAGCATGTAGGGAGGCTTGTTACATCGTAGAAAAAAGACTTCAAGAGGCAGCAGCAGCGGATAAATGTGATTTACCTTGGCAATATTTTGCTGCTTTACTCCCCGTTCGCTCAGTTGGAGTCCATGGAGATGCAAGAGTTCATGGTGAAACAGTAGTCGTTAGAGCAGTTACTAGTATTGATGGAATGAGTGCCAAGTTTTCCCCTATACCTCATGATGTACTAGCATCGATTAGTACTGAAATCACGAATGCTCTCAAAGGGCAAGTAAATCGTGTTGTTTATGATATTACTCATAAACCTCCAGGTACAATCGAATGGGAGTGAACTGAATTAAACTAGTAGGTACTGAATTTCAGGTCAAGGTTTGGTTAGAACTGGAAAAAATACCCTTTGGTGAAGTTAGAACATATAAGCAAATTGCTGAAATTATAGGTCATCCTAAATCATCTCGAGCAGTTGCTAATGCATGTGCTAGAAACCCCTATTTACCTACCATACCCTGCCATAGAGTTGTAAGGTCTGATGGTGGTTTAGGGGGGTATAGTGGTGTTGGTGGAGTCACTAAAAAGAAGAAATTGTTAGTTGATGAAGGTGTTTTTACTTCCGATTAATTGATGAATGATAGAGAAGGCGGCAGGGTTAGGCCGACATAGCTTAGTTGGTGGAGCGGTGGACTGTTAATCCACAGGTCGCAGGTTCGAGTCCTGCTGTCGGCGCCATCATTCTCTTCGTGCGAATGCTGCGAAAGCAATCATAGTAATTGCTGAAATCATTCCGAAACCAGGTAACCCTGATGATTCCTCAGACTCCATTTGATCACAAATGCCATCATTATCTGAATCGTTGGGTACACTCTCAATATCCTGAGGATTAGATATGCAATTAATTTCTTGATAGTCAGTCCACCCATCTCCATCATCATCATCGTCAGCATTATTTCCAATGCCATCAGAATCCAGATCTGAACGTTCGAATAAATCGAACGGAAAATCATCATTTTCATCAACTGCACCATCATTATCATCATCTAAGTCTAGATAATCACATGTACCATCATTATCGAAATCACTGGGGAATGATTCAGGATTCAATGAATCTGTTTGACAGGAATCTTCTGTTGAATCAGAGAAACTATCTCCATCATCGTCCTCATCAATTTTATTTTCGATACCATCATCATCTGTATCGAGAGGATATTCTTCAGAATTCAAGGGGTCATATCCTGATTCAATCTCTTCTAAGTCAGACCACCCATCTCCATCATCATCCGTATCTGCATTATCTCCTATTCCGTCTTCATCAGTATCTAATGATTCAGTTGAATCATCTGGGAAAATATCTTGTTCATTATCGATACCATCTCCATCTCTATCTAAATCCGTATTATCTCCTATTCCGTCTCCATCTAGATCAGAATTCTCTGTGGGGTCTAATGTAAATGCATCTTCTAAATCAATGAATCCATCATTGTCATCATCGTCATCCATTAGATCGCATATATCATCCGAATCAGTGTCTATTGGTATTGAATTATAGTTCTGTGCATCTGTCAAACATACTTCTTCATCTAAGTCTGACCAATTATCGTTATCATCATCCATGTCTGCATTGTCTCCGATTGCATCATTATCAAAGTCTAACCATTCATTAGGATCTCTAGGGAAGGCATCTTGTGCATCTTCTACACTATCATTGTCATCATCAGAATCCATGATGTCGCAGATCATATCCATGTCTAAATCGTCTGGTGTAGAATTTTGATTCATCTCTTCCGAGCCGCAAATCATCTCATCAGAATCGGACCAATTATCATTGTCATCATCAGTATCTGCATTGTCTCCCACGCCATCTAAATCATAATCTGATGATTCGTTTACATCTAATGGGAAAGCATCAAAATCATCCACTACGCTATCTCCATCATCATCATCATCAAATAAATTACAAATACTATCTCCATCGGTATCTAATGGAATTGAGGTATTATCTAGAGGGTCAGTATTACAAGAATTTTCATTTATATCTGACCAATTATCATTATCGTCATCACGATCTACGTTATCTCCCATCCCATCATTGTCATTATCTTGCCACTCGCTATTATCTAGTGGGAATGTGTCATTTTCATCAGAATATCCATCATTATCATCATCATCGTCAGTAATATCACAGATGCCATCTAGGTCTGTATCTAAAGGAATAGATGTATTATTTAGTGAATCTGTATTGCAACTTAATTCGTCTGAATCCATCCACCCATCATTATCATCATCGTCATCTAAGCTATTACAAGTTCCATCTTCATCCGTATCTGAAGGGATAGATGAATTATTTAGAGAATCTGTACCACATAATATTTCTTCTTCGTCAGACCACCCATCATCATCATCATCTTCATCAATAATATCACAAATACGATCACCATCTGTATCTGAAGGGATAGATGAATTATTTAGAGAATCTGTACCACATGATATTTCTTCTTCGTCAGACCACCCATCATCGTCATCATCTAAATCCATAATATTACATAATCCATCGCTGTCATTATCTAAGGGTATAGATAGAGGATCTGTTGAGTTTGTACCACAGTTGTTTTCATCACTGTCTGTCCACCCATCTCCATCATCATCTGTATCAATAGGGTCACATGTACCATCTGAATCAGTATCGACTGGAATTGATGTTGAGTTGTTACTTTCTGTTCCACAAGCAACCTCATCTGAGTCTGACCATCCATCTCCATCATCATCAGTATCAATAGGGTCACATATACCATCTGAATCAGTATCGACAGGAATTGATGTTGAGTTGTTACTTTCTGTTCCACAAGCAACCTCATCTGAGTCGGACCATCCATCTCCATCATCATCAGTATCAATAGGGTCACATATACCATCTGAATCAGTATCTATTGGTATTGAGGTATTATCTGATGAATCAGTTCCACAAGCTGATTCGTCAGAATCCGACCACCCATCACCATCACTATCTCCATTTGAAGTGACATTTTGATTAAGAGTCCAAGTGCTTGTAGCCCAATCGTCTCCTGAAGTGGCTCCATTCCCATTAGCAAAATTAACTACTAGGTAAAATGTAGCTGTTCCTGAACCATTGGCTGGTGAAGTCCAAGTCACGCTCCAACTTCTCGAATTTGAATTAGAATGAGTTACTTCACCACTTTGTAATTTAGCATTAGCCCCCGGATTTGACCATGAACCTAAGTCAGCATCTAGGTTGAATCCACCTTTAGTTCCTGAAGGACCTCCTGTCCCACCTATGTTCAAGGTGTATGCTGTAGTTTCTTCATATCCTGAACTTGGAAGACCTGAGAGTATAGGTGTAATACCACCACTTCCTCCATGACATCCACATCCAGATGTAGTAGATCCAGTCTTCCCTCCACTATATCCAAATGTTGTTTCAGAAACTGATAAAACAAGCAAAAGTACTAGAATCATAGATACACGTTGTTTAGAGGCCATACATCTTTGCGCAGAATTACTACTTATTGTATTTCACTCACTCTTGACCTATATTAAATGATTTTAAGCCAGTCTATTTACTATATCTGATTCTGATATTTCTAAATTATCTTGAGAACTTTGTTCCGCTAAACTCTTTGACCTAGTTACTATGAAACACCATGGACAGGAAGGCACAGGCGACTGCAATATTAGATTCAGTTGATTCATCAGGTAGACATTATCGAGATAGTTTACCTATGATTGCTAGTGAGAATGTACTCTCTCCATTAGTCGCAAAGGCAGTAAATTCAGATCTTCATGGTAGATATGCGGAAGGACATCCGGGTAAGCGATATTACCAAGGATGTGATGATTTTGATAGCATAGAATCATTAGGTATTGAATCTGCTAAAAGAGTATTTAATTGTAATTTTACAAATATCCAATCAACTTCTGGTACTGTCTCAAATCTAGCTGCTTTGAAGGCTTTAGTCAAACCTGGTGAAACAATAACTGCTGTATCAACAGCCGATGGTGGACATATATCTCATGCTCGAATGGGTGCAGTAGGTGTTCGTGGATTAAATTTAGTCACATATCCTTGGGATATAGATCGGATGGAACCTGATATCGATGCATCAATGAAAATAATTAGAGAAACTAAACCGAACCTTGCATTATTTGGACAATCTGTATTTTTATTCCCTACGCCTTTGAAAGAACTTGCAGATGCTGCTCATGAAGTCGGTGCCAAGGTAATGTATGATGGAGCACATGTCCTTGGATTAATTGCAGGTGGTCAATTTCAAGATCCTTTAAGGGAAGGTGCTGATGTAATGACTGGAAGTAGTCACAAAACTTTCCCTGGACCACAAGGAGGTTTCGTTCTTTCTAATTCTTCGGATGAAAAATTCCATCGTAAATTGAATAATTCAATATTCCCTGGGACTTGTTCATCATATCATCTCCATCATGTAGCAGGGAAGGCAGTAGCTCTTGCAGAATTCGAAGAATTTGGCTCTGATTATGCTAAAGATATAGTTGCTAATGCTAAGTCTCTTGCTTCTGCTTTAGCGGCAGAAGGTTTTGATGTTCTTGCAGAAGACAGAGGTTATACTGCTAGTCATCAGGTTCTTACCCGCCACGGTGAAATTGATTCTGGTGCAGGGAGAAAAGCCGCTGAGTTACTCGAGAAATCAGGAATTATAACTAATATGAATATGCTTCCAGGAGATACTAAGGCAATGCAACCAAGTGGGCTTAGACTAGGTGTTCCTGAATTAACTCGAGTCGGTATGGGAACAGATGAAATGAAAGATGTCGCTACTTTCTTTTCACGTGCTCTAATAAAGAATGAAGATACATCTAAAATAAAATCTGATGTCAAATTATTCAAATCAAATTACCAAACGGTGCGATACTGTTTTGATAGCGGACCTGCTTATCCTGGATTAGAATAATTTACTTGCATATACTTTATGAAGAAATCTTCGATACAAACAGCATGAGGTCTATCAAATTCGTTGCTTTGTTGTTGACTTTTCTCATGATAAGTCCGGGTTGTCTATCATTTTTAGGCGATGAAAACCCTAAAACAGAAGAAATTAATTGTGAACTAGAACCAACAGATCTTAGTTGTGGTATTGATGGAATAACCGAAGATGATTGTTTCTTTAATGAAATTTTTACTGGTGAATATTGTAGATTAATGATTTCTCCAGATAATTTAGATTATGGTGAAGATTCGTTAAAACTGATTGTTGGGACGACCATGCAGTCATTAACACCTAGTTTTACAGGAGATGGTCCTCAAAATTGGTTGGTTAATCCTCGATTACCTAAAGGTTTGAGTCTTGATTCAGAGAATGGTGTTCTTAGCGGAACTCCAGAAATAGAATTAATCTCTACAAGTTTTACAATAATTGGTACTAATTCCATGGGCTCTAGTGTATTTATTATTAATATAGATATATTACCACCACCACCTAATCTGATTATTTATACAGATAACATAATTACTTGTACACTTCACAAATCTTGTGGGGTTACTAAGCCAGATGTTTCAGGTGGAATAATTATCGATTGGGATGTAATACCTGATTTGCCAGATGGCTTAGAAATTTATGATTCAGGTGAAATTTCAGGTATATCTCAACTATTAGGTGATACTAATCATACAATTATAGCATCCAACTCTGGAGGTTCAGTTTCAACTACTCTTCGAATAATTACTACTCATCAGGCCCCTGCGAATCTTTATTACTCAGGTAATCTTTTTCAATGGCTTATTGGTGAATCTATAGAAGAAATACCAACTGTTGACGGAGGAGAAGTTATACAATGGATAATTCAACCACCATTACCTGAAGGTCTTGTGTTTGGTTTAGACGATGGTTCGATATCAGGGTCACCCTCAGAATTGCATGCAGTAAGGGAGCATTATGTGACAGCGATAAATACCGGTGGCTCAATTACTACAACAATTCTCATTTTAGTTAATGATTTAGCTCCAACTAACATCCGTTATGACCCATATGTCCTAGAATTAACTATTGATGAAAATATCTCCACTCTTATTCCAACTTGGTCTGGTGGGTCTCCTGATTACTGGCAAATATCTCCAATTCTACCTTTTGGTCTCTATTTTAATAATCAAAATGGTGAAATTTCTGGAGTTGCTATGGAACTTCAAGAATCTTTAACGTATCAAATATGGGCTAATAATTCAGGAGGTTATACTACAACTGAATTAATTATTAGTATCAGTAGTCTTCCTCCTGATGAAATTTTTTGGTCTGAATCTCAATATACGCTGTCTTCTAACCTTAGCGTATTGATTCCAGTGACAAACAATGGTCCTGCTATTGATTCTTGGGAAGTTAATCCTGATCTTCCATCAGGACTTATTTTACTTGATAATGGTACAATTATAGGTGTCCCTGATTCTCGTACCGATTGGCAAGAATATACTATTTGGGCTAATAATACTGGTGGAGCAGTGGGTCTGAATATTTGGATTGCTATACATGATTTAAGAGCCGATCAAAATGAATTATTATATGATTTAGAAGATGCTGATTGGAGTGGTTCGTCTTCACTTATTCTACCAATTGGAGAGTGGTCCTTCCCTTTGGGTAGAGATTCAAATGATAATACAGTAGTATCTGCAGGGCATGTTGGTCGTGGAAAAATAGTTGGCTATGGTCACGAAAGTTGGGTGACTCAAGACCATGACTTCACACTTCGTGCAATAGAATGGGCTTGTGGACCATCCGCTAATGTAGGTCTTGCATATGGCGCTGGTTTCGATGATTGGGAAACTGATTTGAGATCCGCAGGACATGATGTCCATCTCTCAGTTACTCCCTCAGATCTTTCTGGAATCGATTGTCTTATAGATGAATTTTGGAATGGTCATGATGATGATGATAATTTAGCTATAGAGGAGTTTTTACTTAGTGGAGGAGGGTTGATTATGGGAGGCCACTCTTGGTATTGGTCATATTCTAATGCTGATGTTTCTCATAATTATCCTGGCAATAAGATTTCAAAAGTAACTGGACTACTAGTTTCGAATACATGGGGTTATAATCAGGTTAACTTTGAATTGCCTAATCTACTCTATACGCCTCATAACGCTATAAATGCAGTTTTAAGTGATCGCATAGATGGAATTGAGTTATCGAATGATGATGCAAATATCGCCTATAATTCTATTTCAGATTGTACTGAAATTTTACCTCTTGACTTTATTGATTTCTGGACTCCACTTAGAGAATTAGTTAATTTAACTGGTTGGACAGTTATACAATACAGCACTCTTTGGAGTTCTATAGGTCATGATTTAGGGGATGATCCTGTTTCAGATATTATACTAAGGTTAGAAGAATCTCTTACACAAAATCTTCCTGCTGACGAACTTCCGGTGCACCCTAGCCATACTGAATTTCCTGGTGCAGTCTCGTCTAATGCTACTCGTATAACTCGGACTGTTACCATTAATGGCAATCAGTCAGGGTTACCCAGCGATTTTGGTTACTCAGGAGCTCGCTCAAGTCTGAGAATGTCGACTGGATTATATGCTCCACCTGGCGAAGTTATTACAATTTCAGTTGATCATGCTACGTCTGAATTAGGATTTAGTATCTTAATAGGCGCACATACAGATGGTTTATGGGACAAAGATATCATCAAGCGTCATTCAAAAATCTATAGGTATTGGTCTATTGATAATACTACGTCAGAAATAGCCAATTCATTCGGGGGACCGATTTATGCTTCGATACCTGCAGGTTCAGAATTTGGTGATTTACAAATTACAATTTCAGGCGCTATTAGGGCACCTCTGTTTGTATTAGGTGAAACATCTGAATTTGAATGGTTATATTCTGAGAAAGATAATCCTGCACCATGGGCAGAATTAGTTTCTAATAATTTTATTATGACGGTTCCAAGCTCTGAAATACGTAATCTTGATAATCCTAGTCAGTTAATGAGTTGGTGGGACAGTGCTCTAAATATGGAACATCAACTTTACGGTTTTGAACCTTGGCCGAGAGTTGAAAGAGCAGTTTTTGATGTACAGATATCTGCTGGTTGGATGCACTCAGGTTATCCTTTTATGGCTCATGATTTAAGCGTTCCAGATGTAGTGAATTATACATTTATGAGTGAAAATGGCGATTGGGGCATGTTTCATGAACTAGGTCATAATCATCAATGGATGCCTTCTACATTACCTGGTAATACCGAAACCACTTGTAACTTTGCAAGTGTTTATCTGATGGAAGATTTAGTTGGAGTTGAGGGCCACAGTGCTGTAGATCCTCAGCAAAGAGAATCAAGAATGAGGTCATATTTCGATGATGGTTCTAATATTTCTAATTGGTCAGTTTGGACTGCTCTAGATACATTTTTAATCATTAAAGAAGAATGGGGTTGGGATGTAATAACAGAAACCTTGAGTCTTTACTACACTCTACCTACTGATGATATTCCAATAGGTGATATTGAAGAATTCAACTATTGGGTAATGCATCTTTCTAACACAACTGGATACAATCTTGCTCCTTACCATGCTGCATGGGGATTCCCTCTAAACGAACAAACTTATGATGCCCTAGATCATTTACCTGTCTGGAATAATGACTCTCTTCGTGGAGATTTCTTTGTATATGATGCAATTATTCGAAATTTAGACTCTTCTGATGAGACAACAAGTACGACAGATATCTCTTGGGAAACTTATGATAATGGAACTAACACGTCTTTAACTTTCTATTATGGAACTATTGATATGGGTAATCAGTCTACTGGTTGGGCTAGTAGTCTGAATCTAGGAATTACTTCTGTTGGTAATCATTCAACTACTGTAAGCGGTTTGTCTTGGGGGACTACATACTATGGTAGAATACAAGCATCGAATCATCACAATACTGACTGGTTTGGCCCCATAAGTTGGACAACAGACTATCTATAAGACTAATTCAGTCTTCTTAAAACCTCTTCAAATGAAAGTTTAGGGATATATTTTTCATGCCATATAGACAAAGGAATCCATATAGCGGTATGTAAAATCGTCAATATAAATGCAGTATAGATTTCCAAACGAGATTGATTTTGCATTTCATATGCTACAATCCCCAATAATACAAAGTGTGCTACATATATTGTTAAAGATAATCTCCCTGCAGGTTCTAACCACGAGATTTTTTTTCCTCCAAAGGGCTCACCTCCTGATTTTTCACCACCTTCTAAAATTCGGAATAAGATGACTACAAATATACCCGAAGTGAGAATGAACATGGGATTAGCTGGGAAAAAAGTTAGTATTGCATTACCTTCTGTCAGAGCCCATGGTATTCTTTCATATAGTGAATAAACCATACTGATAGCAATTATGATTAGACCAACCTTGACTATCTTATTTTGATTATCTAAATTTTCTTTATCTTCATCTATCAAACTTCCTAAAAATATAAACGCTAACCAAGGTAATGCTGGATACGTTCCATTCAATAAAAGTCTCTCAATCCATTCTTCCATTCCAATTGATGATACTCTTTCACTCCAATATAGGTCTACACCATTCAGGTCGCCAATTATCATTGGTGAAATTATAAACAATAGCATCATAGAAAATCGTTGTTTCTTTGTTAGATATACTATTACAGGGCCAATAAGAGATGCTAATGCCAGTAAAGTCAGTACTCCCGGAGTCATCCAATCAAACCTTCCGCCTCTGTCAATCAATAATGCTGAGTTAACTAATAGCTGACAAATAGTTAGTATAGTGATACGTGGAATAATCCATGAAATCCAAGATGAAATATCATTATTTCCTGAATCACTTCTTCTGATTGCGCTACGGTATATTCCCCATCCTGAAATGGTGACGAACATTGGTGCTGCCATTCCCCCTATTGCGGCAGAAACAAATGCGATAGGATGGTCAACCGAAATTCCTTCTGGAGGAATTATTGCTGCAGTATGGACTTGAACCATACAGAGTATTGCAATAGCCCGAATACGATCGATATATCTCAGTCTCACACAAACCCCCCTATTCTAGGGGACGAGCGAGAATGATTGAACCCTTCGTGATGAAGGGAAGAATAAGAACAGTAAATGTATTACTCTTCTTTATTCTTTGTCGACATATTCATTCCTCCATATGCCACCATTCCCAAAGCTAGTAGATAAATTACTAATTGGGCTATATTTAGTGCGAGAATTGGCATAGGGGCATCTAAGTTCATGAAGCCCATTACTCCCATACTATCAGTTGCTCCTCTTACTCCTTCTGCACCTTCATCATCTATTTCACTATGAATTGCAATTTCGAAAACAGGATAAGCATCTGTTGCTCCTTCACTTAGATCAGGGCTGTCATATCCTAGTCCTCTGATATCTAACATGAATTGTAATGTTCCATGACCATACATTACTGCATTTGTATTAGGCTCAACTTTCATGTCAACATTTCCGTTGAAATATAATCCTAATACACCTGGTGTTACAGATATTGGTGATAGACTTGTTGGAATTAATTTTGATTGTATGTTATGCTGAGTCGCATCAAGAACTATACTGTGTTCTACCATAGGTATTCCTTTGAATTCTACTTCGTCGCCAACTTCTGTCATTGCTACAGCATAACCTCCTAGGTTATACTTGAATGAATTATCTGAATCTCCAATTGCTCCTATTGAATTCTCCAATACTGCATAATCAACACTTGAACCAACTGCCTCTTCCATGAGTCCGAAATTTGCTTCATTTTTCGCGGGAGCTCTCCAAGTTAGGAATTCGGTCATACCGTATAATTGCCCTTCTGTGCATTCAATATCTTCACCAAGGTATATTCCGCTTGCTGTATAATCGAAATCACAGAGTCCATCGCCATCAGTATTAACATATCCTTGCATTAACCTTTGACCTATTGTATCTCCTTGAATGCTCATTACATATGCTGAATCATCTCCAGTTGATATTCCATTAGGGAATTCTTCAGATACTGAACCATAGTACGTTTTATTAGTTTCTAGACTTGAATAGCAAGCAACTGAACCATATTGGAATTCCAGTACTGGATCACAAGCTCCAAACAGCCATTGATCAACAGTCTGGGTAGTGTAGGCTTCAGCGCCGGTTTGGAATGTTAGTAAGGTAGGTACAACTACATCTACCATGAAGTTAGAGATATAATTTCTAACTGCTTGAGCTTCCAAAACACTTATTCCGTACAAATTTGCTACGTATTCATCATTCCAATCTGATACTTCACCACCAGCTTCTGGTCCATCAGTTCCTTGGGGGAGGGTCTTTCCAGTAGCTTCTCCATACATGAAATCAGCTCCGAAACCAGTAGTAGCAAGTGCATATGGGCTATCATATAGTAGATTTTTTACATCTTCTGCTGACATGTCAATTTGTCCTTCCCATTCACCCATGTTTAGGCCAAGAGGAATATATCCTCCTGCAAGAGGTTCTTCGCCACCGAATGATTCTACCCACCAATCGTTTGCATTCATTGTTCCTGCTTCTCCTAGAAGTATCATTGGGAATTCTGCAGGAACTCCCAGCATACCTATCCAAGCTCCAGCCCAATCTGCTAATCCAAGAAGTTGAGTTAATCCTATTCCATAGGTACTCATAGTGCTAAAAGCATCTCCCTGTGCACCTAATAAGAAAAGAATATTACCATTTAGTGGTAATCCATTGAAGTCAGTTTCTTGAATTATTCCTTCTGCTAAACCATCCTCATTTATACCAAATAATAGGTATTCAAGAACCGCAGGATTTGCAATATTTACTCCACTAACTTCTTGCAGTCTTTCTCTATTATTATCTGTAGTGGTTAGATCTGCACCACCTCCATTTGCTAAGAAGGTACTACCTGCCAGTGCATATACAGCCCAATCGATATGAGTCCTCTCAGGTTCTGCGACATCAGAGTAGCCGTATAACGCAGCCCTTGTAGGTGTAACTACTTCATTTGGCTCACCCATTCCAGCCACTAGCATTGGTCCATAGTCACAAGTTAGTGCAATGCACATGCCAGTTGAAGGGTCAGCTGCATCTTCTAGAATCATATTCGCTGATGATGTAAAATCAGGCTCCATCATTCCTGCTCCTGCGCTAGCATTCCATACTGCATATGCTCCTGTCATTACATAAGATGGTGCCATTGCGTCAGCTGAAGCAGCATCTAATCCTGCATCCTGCATCCCATTAGATGCGGCTGCAATATTATTTGAGATGTCTTCTGACGCCCAAATACTAGGTGCTTTACTTGAAAGTTCTAAAGTCATCATATTTGTTGCAAAACCTGCCTTAGCAAAAGGTTCTCCATATTCGAAACCTACTGGTCCAATTGCTCCAATACTTTCTGCCATCCATAAGATGTTGACATTTTTGAAGTCATTAGTACCAGGAACTGAGTCATAAATTTCTCCAACAGGTCCCATACTTCCATCTCTGTCTTCCCATGTACATTCTTCACACCATTCAAATACTTCATATTCTGAATAAGTCATGGTTCCATCTCCAGCGTTCCAATCAACAAGTTCTTTGTGTGATGTAACATTGTATATCCATGGTCCTACCTTAGTGTAGGCATTAGATGGGTCTTCACTTGATAGAGCACTAACATCTGTTAAATTATAACCAAAATAGACTTTTTCATATGTAGATTCATGCCAATCATCATCTATCAGATTTTCTTGAGTATATGCATCTGCGACATTATCTGCCATCCCATCTGAAATTAATCCATCCATTGTTGATGTGACTATTGTAGCATTAACTCCTACTAACATAATTCCAATTACTAATATTATTGTTGCTTTATTCATTTTTTCGTCCATGGCCATAGTATGCACTCTCTACCTTCATACGGACGGATAGAGGACATAAGTGTTACAGTGACAACTTAATGCAATTTACATCACTTAATGGTGATTTTTTCACTAGATTATAGGGAATATTATTGTTAGATACCCTTAGCCGATATTGTGAACAGTAGGGGCTTAGTTGCAGTAGTTATAACAATATTTTTCATTTCAGTATATTTTATCGATATTTGTATTGATAATAATATAAATGAGTTACAAGATAATAAATTTAGTTCAAATACCTATTATTATGACGAATATTATAACGGAGTGGAGTCACTTCAAGGAGAATTTTTACATGCACAATTATATGACATAATTCGTAACCATACAGTTGTAAGTTATAATTCAGTTTGGGAACATCTAAGGAATATAGATGAAGATCCAATTAATTCAGCAAATGTGACTCTTTTCTACATGCAAAGGTCACAATCAGAGTATGATACTTGTGGGGACGGTAATAGTTGTACCAGTCAGTCTTGGAATAGGGAGCATGTATGGCCTAAATCACATGGTGATTTTGGAACTGGTATGACAAAGGTTGCAGGTACTGATTTACATGCTTTGAGGCCAGTCGATAATACTGTAAACTCAGCACGCAGTGATAAGGACTTTGGGGATGCTATATCATCTCATTGGGAATGTACCGAATGTGATTCCTCTCCTGAATTCTGGGAACCTGCTGATGTCACAAAAGGAGATGCTGCTCGTGCAGTTTTTTACATGGATATTAGGTATAATGGATATGGTTATGAGCCAACTCTAACATTAGTTAATAATTCAACACAACCTTCAGTTGATGATGGTTATTTAGGTGAATTATGTGTGATTTATAGTTGGCATTTTAACGACCCTGTCAGTGATGCGGAGATTGAAAGAAATGATGCGATATATGCGATACAAGGTAACAGAAATCCCTTTGTAGATAATATTGATTTCATTGAAGATATTTGGGGCGATATTTGTGACTATAATAGGGATACTGATAGTGATGGATATAATGACGATATTGATGTGTTCCCTGAAGATTCTTCTGAATGGATAGATTCAGATTTAGATGGTATAGGTGATAATTCAGATGTGTTCCCTGAAGATTCTTCTGAATGGATAGATTCAGATTTAGATGGTATAGGTGATAATTCAGATGTGTTCCCTGAAGATTCTTCTGAATGGATAGATTCAGATTTAGATGGTGTAGGTGATAATTCAGATGTGTTCCCTGAAGATTCTTCTGAATGGATAGATTCAGATTTAGATGGTATAGGTGATAATTCAGATGTGTTCCCTGAAGATTCTTCTGAATGGATAGATTCAGATTTAGATGGTGTAGGTGATAATTCAGATGTGTTCCCTGAAGATTCTTCTGAATGGATAGATTCAGATTTAGATGGTATAGGTGATAATTCAGATGTGTTCCCTGAAGATTCTTCTGAATGGATAGATTCAGATTTAGATGGTATAGGTGATAATTCAGATGTGTTCCCTGAAGATTCTTCTGAATGGATAGATTCAGATTTAGA
>Ga0209035_10000006_pt1 | contig 104227 bp, 89 predicted proteins | sample MarorgKNORR_S2LV_6_FD_188220 | JGI IMG/M metagenome (GOLD analysis project Ga0209035, IMG submission 188220) | Marine microbial communities from the Southern Atlantic Ocean, analyzing organic carbon cycling - AAIW_A/KNORR_S2/LV (SPAdes) (version 2) | ecosystem: Environmental > Aquatic > Marine... | reverse complement strand
TATTTGAATCAAAGTTTAATAAAACTTTTAAAATTTTATCAGAATCAGAAATTACTACATCAATAAATTATACTTCAAACTTTGAAAGTAGTAAAGGAATTAATCAATATGATAATGATTTTAAAATTGATTTTTATTCAAACAAAACATCTTTTGGAATTCATCATGATGATTATTTATTTAAAATGAATGAAGAACTCATAAAAAAATTTGGATCGCAGGGGCAACAAAAATTATTTATAATAAGTTTAAAAATAACTGAATTTTTTATGTTAAAAGAAACATCTAAAAAAACACCTATATTACTATTAGATGATGTTTTTGATAAACTAGATGACAAAAGGGTTTCTTTATTATTAAAATATTTTAATAGTAATGATTTTTCACAAATTTTTATTACGGATTCAATTATAGATAGAATGAATAAAATAAAAAATATAAATAAAAAACTAAAAATAATTAAAATCCAAAATGGAACAATAGATGAAAAATTATAGAAATTCAAAACCTTTAAGAATTAAAGATTTAACATCTCAACTATTTGAAAAAAATAAGATTTCAAAGAATTTACTTGAGGCAAAAATTCAAAATACTTGGGAAAATTTAATGGGGAATGGTGTTACAAAAAGAACAAAAAAAATTTTTATAAAAGATTCTAAATTATTTATAAAGATATCATCATCACCTCTTAAAAATGAATTAAATAATTCAAAGAAAACAATTTTAAAAAATATTAATTCTATACATATTGAAATAAATGAATTAATATTCATTTGAATTAAAAACCTGTTTTTGAAAAATAATTAAAATTGAAACACCAATAAATATACATGAGTCTGCTATGTTAAAAACTGGCCATAATGATAAATATGTTTCACCTATAAATGGTATATAAGAAGGCAAATAACCTTCCCATATATCTATATAAAACATATCTATAACTTGTCCATTAAACAACTCGAATGGCGCATTCGCTGGAGCATTTTTTAGAAAAATGCCATAAAATATGCTATCAATTACATTTCCAATCGCACCAGAAAGAATCAAAGAAGTTGATAATAATAATTTTGTATTAACATTTTTTAAAATTAATCCGTAGAGATAAAATCCAATAATTATAGAAGCAAATAAACGAAAAAGAGTCAAAATCAATTTAGTGTATTTATAGTCAAAATTAATTCCAAATGCCATCCCTGGATTTTCTATATGATGAAGTTTAAAGAAATCTCCTATTAAAGAAATCTCACTGTATAAAGGCATATTATAATGGACCAATAATTTGATTATTTGATCCACTATGACTAGCAGTATTACTAAATAATAAAATTGATATGTTTTCATTTATTTTTTCTTAATGAAAATTGAATTTTTTCATTTTCAAATTCAAAAGTATAACTAGGTGTAAAATTATTTTTGATATGCATATTTGTTGCTTGAATTTCATTGCAAATATAATTATCAAACAACTTTAAAGATTCATTAATAATTGATTTATTATCTATTACATCAATAGAAATTTTATCAATAACATTTAGCCCTGTGTCTTTTCTTAAATTTTGAATTCTATTAATAAATTCCCTAGCAATTCCTTCAAATTTTAGCTTTTCTGATATACTAATATCCAATGCTATAGTAAACAATTCATTATTAGCTATAGCCCAACCTGATATATCACTATACTTTATAATAACCTGATCTAGATCAATTAAATAATCTTTATTATCTATCTTAATTTTAAGAGAAGTATTGCTTTCTAATGAAGATATATCCTCTTTATTAAAATTATTAATAATTTCAACTATCTTATTAGTAAGTGGTCCATAAATTTTTCCTATAACTTTAAAATTAGGCAAAGCTTTTTTAACCAAAATTTGAGAAGAGTCATCTATGAACTCAATTTTTTTAATATTCACTTCATTTAAAATAATATTTTGAACAGCTTTAATTTTTTTTATTTCCAAATTAGATTTAATTGGAATAAGAATCTTGCTTAAAGGTTGTCTAACTTTTATTTTTTCCTTCTTTCTTATTGAATGCACTAATGATGAAATATTTTGGGCATATTTCATTTTTATTTCCATTTCTTTATTAATTAATTTTTCATCAACTTTAGGAAAATCTGATAGATGAACAGACTCTACTACTCTTTTAGAAGCAACAGAATTTAAATCTTTAAATAAATGCTCCGAATAAAATGGAATAAAGGGAGATGATAAAATAGAAATTTTTTCTAGACATTCAAATAATGTTTGATATGCCTTTTTTTTATCTTCAGTAAAATCACCTTTCCAAAATCTTTTTCTATTTAAACGCACATACCAATTACTTAAATCATCAATTAAAAATTGATTTAAACATCTTGCCGCTTTAGTAGGATTATAAGTTTCTAAATAAGAATCTATTAATTTTATTGTGGAATTAAGCTTACTTATTATCCATTGATCTTCAAAAGTTCTTTTAGAATAATCAATATTTTTTTCTCCACCAGTAAACCCATCTAAATTAGCATAAAGAGCGAAAAAATTATATGTATTTTGAAGGGTTCCAAAAAATTTTCTCAAAACTTCTTTAATGCCTTCATCATCAAATTTTAAATTATCCCATGGATTAGAATTAAATATCATATACCATCTTGTCGCATCTGGACCATAATTTTTTATAGTTTTAAAGGGGTCAACAGCATTTCCCAATCTCTTAGACATTTTATTTCCTTCTTTATCTAATACTAATCCATTAGAAATTACATTTTCAAAACTTTTTTTTCCAAATAACATAATAGAAATTGCATGAAGAGTAAAAAACCAACCCCTAGTTTGATCTACACCCTCTGCAATAAATTTTGCAGGAAACATTTTTTTAAAAAAATCAGAATTTTCAAAAGGATAATGATACTGAGCAAAAGGAACACAGCCAGAATCATACCAAACATCAATAATATCAGATTCTCTATACATTGGGATTCCAGAATTAGAAACTAAAATAATATCATCTACATATGGGCGATGCATATCAAAATCATCTTCTATTAAAAATTTATTAAACCCTTTTTCATAAGATTTCTTAACTTCATTTTTTAACTCTTCAAAACTTCCAATACATATTTCTTCTTTTCCTTCTTTTGTTCTCCAAATAGGTAAAGGAGTACCCCAATATCTTGATCTACTAAGATTCCAATCAACTAAATTTTCCAACCAATTTCCAAATCTTCCTGTACCAGTTGATTCAGGTTGCCAGTTGATTTCTAAATTTTGTTTAATAAATTGATCTTTGAATTTTGTTGTTTTAATGAACCAAGAATCCATAGGATAATATAAAATTGGTTTATCTGTTCTCCAACAGTGAGGGTATGAGTGTTTGTATTTTTTGACATCAAATGCTTTATTTTCTTTTTTAAGTTTTATAGAAATTTTAGCATCAGTTGATAACTGATCTTCACTTAATTCTCCATCAAAATTTTTTACTTGCATACCTGCAAAATCAGTAATTTGATTAACAAATTTTCCTGATTTATCAACTACTGGAACTTCATGTCCTTTTTCATCCTTAACAAAAATACCAGGTAAATTATTTTTAATTGAAACTAAATAATCATCTGAACCAAAAGTTCTAGAAATATGAACAATTCCTGTGCCTTCACCAGTAGAAACAAAATCTGCATCAACAACCGTAAAAGCTGGCTTCTCTGCTTTTACATATGGAAGTAATTGTTCATAATCAAAACCAACAAAATCACTTCCTTTTAATGTTTTTAATATTTTATACTCTATTTTTTTTTCATCATAATTACTCAAATCACTCTCAATTACATTTTTTAAATCAAAAAAAGATTTAATACAGTCTTGTGCTAAAACTACATTTATCTTTTCATAGGTATACTTATTATGTGTTTCTATTAAAGAATAATTTATTTTTTTACCAACAGCAAGCCCATTATTTGCAGGTAATGTCCAAGGTGTTGTTGTCCATGCAAGAAAAAAAATATCACCATTAATTTTTTTAAAGACTCTATTTGATTTTTTATTATTAATTAATTTAAATTGAGCGGTTACAGAAACATCAAATATATCTTTATAAGCTCCGGGCATATTCAACTCGTGTGAACTAAGTCCAGTGCCTGCAGCAGGAGAAAATGGTTGAATTGTATAGCCTTTATATAATAACCCTTTTTTGTGTAACTCTTTTATTGACCACCATACAGACTCAATATATTTATTTTTAAAAGTTATATAAGAATTATCTAAATCTAACCAATACCCCGATCTCTCTGTTAATTCTTCCCAGTTTTTTTTATACTGCATTACAGTACTCTTACATTCTTTATTATAGTCATCAACTGATATAGATTTTCCAATATCATCTTTTGTTATTCCAAGTTTTTTCTCCACTTGTAATTCAACAGGTAATCCATGGGTATCCCAACCACCTTTCCTATAAACTTTAAATCCTTTCAAAGTTTTATATCTGCAAAAAATGTCCTTTACAGTTCTTGCCATAATATGATGAATACCAGGCATTCCATTTGCAGAAGGAGGTCCTTCATAAAAAGAAAATACATCCCCATTGTCTCTTAAAGAAATAGATTTTTCAAAGACTTTATTTTCTTTCCAAAAAGAAAGTATATCAGAGCTTAGTTCATAATAATTAATTGACTTGTATTCATTAAACTTTTTATTCATCTATATATAAAATTAATTTTTAGAATTATAGAAATATAAAATTATAGAAGGAAGTAATGTTAAGTTAGTAATCATCGCCACAAATAATATAATAGAAGTTAAAACACCTAAAACAATAGTACCACCAAAACTAGAAAAAGCAAAAATTATAAATCCAAAAAATAAAATAAAAGAAGTAAATATCATACTCCTACCAGTTTCTTCAATTGTATTTATAACAGCAACTTTAATATCTTTATTCATTAATAATTCATTTTTAAACTTAGCTAAAAAGTGAATAGAATAGTCAACAGATATACCAAAAACTATACTAAAAACTAAAGCAGAACTTGGTTTTAGGGGTATTCCAAAAGTTCCCATAATTCCTGCAGCTATTATCAATGGAATAATATTTGGAATTAAAGAAATTATAACCATTTTAATGTTTTTAAATAATAAAGACATAATTATACTTATAATCAAAAATGCAAGAATCATGCTTTGAATTAAATTTTCAATCAAAAAGTTTATCCCTTTAATAAAAATAAGAGTTGTTCCCGTAAGCTTTATTTCATTTTTTGTTTTTATAAAAATATTATCTATTTCTGGTTGAATAACATTTTTAATTATTGAATCCATTTTATGAGATCCTAAATCAGCTATGTTTAATGAAATTCTAATTTTTTGACCTAAAGAATCTACAAAAGATTTAGAAATACTCTCATTGGATATATTTTCTCCATAACCAGATGATAAGTATCTTAAAATAAAACCTTTATCTCTTTGATTTGGAAGGCTATAAAACGACGGATTATTATTATAATATGCTTGCCGTGAAGCTTTTACAAAACTTACAATAGATATAGGATCTGATATATAAGATTTCTCTTTTAAAAAATTTTCTAACCTATCAATTTTTCTTAAGGTACTTAAGTTTTGTACTCCTTTTTTATTTTTTGTATCAATAATAATTTCTAAAGGCATTACACCAGCAAAGTTTGACTCAAAAAATTTCATATCTTTCATTAAAGAACTTTCGGCTGGGACGTCATCAATCAAAAAAGAAACTGCTTTTATTTTAGAAAAACCATATAATGAAACAAGGATTAAAGAAATATAAAAAACAAACACTTTTTTTTGATGATTAAAAGAAATAGTCCTAAATAAATTAATTAAAAAATATAAAAAACTATAATTCAAATAATTAGTTTGCTTAGATTTTGGTTTAGGCAAAATCAAATATATAGTCGGCAACAAAAAAATACTAACAAAAAATGTACCCATCACATTAATTCCAGCTACAATACCAAATTCATTTAATACTTTAATGTCGGTGGTAGCTAAAACAAAAAAACCTACAGCAGTAGTTACATTAGTTATTAATGTTATTAAGCCAATTGTTTTAATTACATGTGAAATTGCTTCTCTTCTAGAAGAAAATTTATTTAATGAAAAATGATAATAGTTTAACATATAAACACAATTAGGAATTCCAATAACAACTATTAAAGGAGGAAGAAGAGCAGTAAGTAATGTTATTTTATAATTTAATAATGATAAAGTTCCAAAAACCCATATAACTACAACAGCAATAATTAATATTGGAACAAAAACTGTATCAAAAGATCTAAAAAAAAGAAATAGAATAATTGAAGTTATTAGTATCGAAATTATTAAAAAAGTTACCAATTCAGATTTTACACTTTCAGCCATAATGTATCTTGAATATGGCAATCCTGCATAATGAAGATCTATCTTATTTTTAATTGAAAACTCTTTACTTACTTCAATTAATTTCAACATCAAATTATTTCTATTAGGAGAATTAAGTATCGATTTATCTATTGTTATAAGTAGAGTAACAGCGCCCTCACTATTTATAATTTTATTCTCATAAAATTTTTGATTTTTAGATAAAATTAATAGACTATCAAGTTCGTTTTGAGTAGTCGGAAAGGAACTATATAAATTTTTAAAATTAAAACTTTTGTTAACTTCATCTTTAGTTAAAACTTTTAAATTAGGTAAACTTAAAACACCATTAATACCTTTAATAGATTCTAAATTTTGTACATATTCATTATAGCTATTAAATGTTTTAATATCAAAAATTGAAGAATCCTTTAAACCAATTGCAAACACATTACCATCTTCACCAAAAATTTTTTTAAAATCTTGATAATAGATCATATCCTCATCTGAATCAGGGACTGTTTGAGCAAAATTATAATTGTACCTTACAAACTGGCTTTGGTAAGCCATAAAAACTGTAAAAAGAAAAATTATAGAAATAAAAAAGACTCTATATCTTAAAATAAAATTTGAAAAACCATCAACCATTATACTTCTTTTAGCAAATTATTTATAGATGTATTTTCATTAACATAATTCTTTAATTTTGTTATTGGAATTCTTTCCTGAATCATAGTATTTCTATCTCTAATAGTAACAGAATTATCTTTTAATGAATCATAATCATAAGTTATACAATAAGGGGTTCCAATTGCATCTTGTCTTCTATAACGTTTACCAATTGAATCTTTTTCATCAAATTGAACATTAAAAAGTATCTTTAATTCATCATATAATATTTTTGCTTTTTCTGGCAAATTATCTTTAGCATTTAAAGGTAAAATTGCTGCTTTCACTGGAGCCAAAGCAAAAGGTATTTTTAAGTAAATTCTCTCACTTCCATTTTCTAATTTTTGACTTTTATAAGAGGATGATAAAACTGATAAAAATAATCTATCTAATCCAACTGAAGTTTCAACAACATAAGGAACATAGCTAGATTTAGACTTTTGATCAAAATAATTTATTTTTTTTCCAGATAACTCCTGATGTCTTTTTAAATCAAAATCTGTTCTTGAATGTATTCCTTCTAATTCTTTAAATCCCATTGGAAAATCAAACTCAATATCAGATGCTGCATTAGCATAATGTGCTAAATTTTCATGATCATGGAATCTATATAGATTATCTCCTAACCCAAGAGATTTATGCCATTTCATTCTTTTTTCTTTCCAAAGATTATAGTAATGAATTTCTTTTCCAGGTTCAACAAAGAATTGCATTTCCATTTGTTCAAACTCCCTCATTCTAAAAACAAATTGTCTGGCTATAATTTCATTTCTAAAAGCCTTTCCAATTTGAGCAATTCCAAAAGGTATCTTAACTCTTGTAGAATTAATAACATTTAAAAAATTTAAAAATATGCCTTGAGCAGTTTCTGGTCTCAAATAAATAGTGCTTGAAGATTCTATATTTGACCCAATCTCTGTTGAAAACATTAAATTAAATTGCTTAACATCAGTCCAATTATTAGTTCCTGAAATAGGATCATTTATTCCTAATTCTACAATTAAATTTTTAAGACCATCCAAATCATTTTTTAATAAGCATTTATTTAATTCTTTAGATGTTTTTTTGATCTTATCAGAATTATTAATAACCCTATTATTTGTCTTTATAAATTGATCTTCATCAAACTTATCACCAAATTTTTTTTTAGCTTTTATAATTTCTTTTGAAATTTTAGATTGTATTTTTTCAATATATTCTTCAATTAAAATATCTACTCTATATCTTTTTTTAGAATCTTTATTATCAATAAGAGGGTCATTAAATGCATCAATATGGCCAGAAGCTTTCCATGTATTTGGATGCATAAATATTGCAGAATCTAACCCAACAACATTTTCATTTAATTGAACCATAGACTTCCACCAAAAATCTTTTATGTTATTTTTTAGCAAAGACCCATATGGCCCATAATCATATACAGCACTAAGGCCATCGTATATTTCACTGGATTGATAAACAAAACCATATTCTTTACAATGAGAAACTATTTTTTTTAACAAATCCTTGTTATTCATCTCACAAATATAACTTATTGAAAAATTAAATTATCTAACTATCAAACCTTAATGTTAATTTATCTAAACTTTTAGATGAACCTATAAAAGTAATTATATCATCTTTTAAGAGTCTTGTATAACCGTGACTTATAATCAATTCATCATTTCTCTTTATTGATAACATTAAAACATCACTTGGTAATCTTAAATCTCTTAATACTAATCCTGAAATTTGATTATTAAGAAGAGTAATATCTCTTGTTTCCTTATCCTTCTCAAGTCCAAACATTATAGATGTGGCTTGAGGAGATCTGACAAATTGATCTATCAAACTTACAATTGCTTCTGATGGATGAATAATTTTTACTTTTAATTTCAAAAAAATATCAACATTAACGTGATCATTAATTCGTACAATTAAATTTTTATTTCCATAAGTTGAATACGATAGTTTACATATATCAGAATTTATATTATCTGTTGATAAACATACAACTGATTCATAATTGTTAAAATTAATTTTATCAAAGTTATGTTTATCAATAGCATTAATTTTTAACATACCTATTTCCTTTGGAACTTTAATTAAATTTTTACTCTCAAAAGAAACTATATCGACATCCCATCCTCTAGATTTTAAAAGTTTTGCTATAGAAATTGACTGTGGTTCTAATCCAAATATAATAGCATCATTTTTCTTTACATCAACATTTAATTTCTTGCGATTATGTTCTCCTATATAAGTAATAGCTAATTTAAATAGAGGTGGGCCTATAAATTGACTAATTATAATCGACGAAATTAATATTATACTTAATTCTTCAGAATAGCCATCACCCCAACTGACAAATTCCGTTTCAATAATTTTGATCAAACCAATAGCTACCCCTGCTTGAGTAATATGAGGCATCCAACCCAAAAGTCTGAAACTACTTTTATCATAAGCTAAAAAACCCCCAACATTAGATGCAATAAATAAAGAAATAAGTCTCAAAATAAAAAATATAATTGCATAGCCAAAAACATTATATAATAAAGGCAAATTAATTGAGGCGCCTATTAAAGTAAAAAAAACAACATAAATATATATACTTGATTTCTCAATAAAATTTAAGAATTCAAGCCTTTTATCTGTTTTATTTATTATGTATAAACTAGCTGTCATGCATATTAGCAGAGGTTCTATAATAAATTCATGATAAAAATATAGGATAGTTAAATTTCTTATTTCATAAGAAATTAAAAAAGAAGAGTACCCTAATAGTAATAATAAAAAATATTTAAAAAATTTATTAACACTAAAACTTAAAAAAATATTTAATATTCTACCCAATACAATTCCAAGTAAAAATGAAAAAACTAATTCAAAGATTAGATATAATAAACTAAGTATATGAAATGAACCTGAATCAATAGACTTAACAAATGAAAAAATAATTGAAAACAATATAACAACTCCAAAATCTGAAACACAAACTATACCCATTGCCGTAGAAGTAAATGGGCCTTTTGATTTTAACTCATTAACTACAGCAGTTGCAGATGCGGGAGATCTTGCAACAAATACAGTACCTGTTAATAATGCAATTGATACTTTAATAGTAAATGAAATATTTTCAAAAATTGGCATTATAGATAATAAGATGAAAATCAATAAAAAACCAACTAAAAATGTAATAAAAATATTACTTAAACTATACCATTTAATACTTGTTATACGATTTTTTATTTCCTTCAAATAAAGTTCTGAACCAGCTGCAAATGCAATAAATGCTAATGAAAAATCATTTAAAAAAGATAAACTATCAATAGAAATTGACGGAATTAAATTAAAAATATATTGCCCAGAAAATAAACCTGCAATGATTAAACCAGAAACTAAAGGCAAACGATATTTTTTAAAAAAAATACTAATCTGATATGCTGAAACACAAACCACAAAAAAACCACCTAACAATAAAAGTGAATCCAGAGAGATAAGGTTTAAAAATTCCAATATATATTACATTAAAATTAATATACAAAGTTACTCAAATTAGTTCTTAAAAATATGCCTAAAAAGATTTGTGTTTTTTGTGCATCAAGTAATTCAAAAGATTCCATAATAGTAAAAGAAACTAGAAAAATAGGAAAAATTATTGCATCAAATAATATGACTTTAGTGTATGGAGGAGCAAAAATTGGTCTTATGGGGTTAATTGCTAAAGAAGTTTTAAAAAATAATGGTAAAGTAATAGGTGTTATTCCAGATATATTATCAAAAAAAGAAATTATAAATACAGATATAACAAAATTATATAGAGTTAAAAATATGCATGAAAGAAAGAAAAAAATGTATGATTTATCTCAAATATTTATAGCATTACCTGGAGGTATCGGGACACTTGAAGAACTTTCAGAAATAATAACTTGGAAAAGCTTGAATATTAAAAAAACAAGTATTCATTTGATGAATTTGAATGGCTTCTATGATCCATTAATTAATCAATTTCATAAAATGAATGATAATAAGTTTTTATATTTTGATATTTTTAAAGAAATAATAATTCATGACAACACCAATACTTTAGAAAAGTATTTAAAATAAATTTTAAGAAAAATTACCTATGAAAGAAAGGTAATTAAAATTCCAGCAGCTACTGCAGAACCTATAACGCCAGCAATATTACTTGCCATAGCATAATGCATTATGTGATTAGTAGAATCTTCTTTTAAAGCTAAATCATTTGCCACCCTACTTGCCATTGGAACAGCACTTAATCCTGTAGCTCCAATTAATGGATTTATTTTTTTACTAACAAATAAATTATAAATTTTAACAGCAATTATACCACTTAATATAGATATCATAAATGCAAATAACCCTCCAACTATAATTCCAATTGTTTGAATATTTAAAAATGAAGTGGGAGTCATTGTAGCTCCAATTGAAATTCCTAAAAAGACTGTACTTGTGTTTAATATAGTATCTGAAGCAGCCTTAGATAACCTTAAAGTAGAAACACCAATTTCTTTAATAAGATTACCAAACATTAAAAACCCAATCAATGGAGTAGATGATGGAACAATAATTGATATCATTAGTGTTATGACAATAGGAAATAAAATTTTAACAACATTTAAATTTTTAATCTCAAAAAGATTTGGATGTTTCTCATCTTGCTTTTTCATATTTATCAAAAGTTCTTCTTTAGAAACCGTAAGCTTAACTACAAATGGAATTATGACGGGAACTAAAGCCATATATGAATAAGCTGCAATAGCTATAGGACCCAATAAGTGTGGAGCTAATATAATTGCTGTATAAATAGCCGTAGGTCCATCAGCACCACCAATAATAGCTAAGGATGCCGCTTCTTGATTAGAAAATCCCATTAGACTTGCTAAAATTAAAACTGTGAAAATACCAAACTGAGCTGCTGCACCAAAAAAAACTAGTCTCAAATTTTTAAGCATTGGACCAAAATCCGTTAAAGCTCCAACACCCATAAAAATTATTGGAGGAAGAAAGCCTGTTTTAATAAGAGAATAATATAATAAATTAATAATTCCATACTTTTCAGCTATCTCTAAAATACCTATCGAATCTTCAATTTTAACAACTCCAAGATTAGCTCCAGGTATATTTGCCATTAATACACCGAACCCTATTGGAACCAAAAGAAGAGGTTCGTATTTCTTTACAATCCCTAAGTAAAGAATTAAAATACTTATTAAAAGCATCCCAACGTATTCTGGTTGAGAAATCAATTCTCCAAAACTTGTCATATCTATAATTTTCTCTAAAAATTCCATATTATTTAATTAAAAACAACACATCATCATCATCAATATCATCTCCGTCATTAAAACAAATCTTAACAATTTTACCAGAATATTCAGATTTAATAGCATTAATGACTTTCATTGATTCAATATAACATAATATGTCTCCTTTATTTACGACATCATTAATTTTAACTGGTGTTTCATTTGATTCTTTTGTTAAAAAAATTCTTCCTTCAATAGGTGAAAGTAATTTTTGACCATCGAGTTTTTCATATGATAAATCTTTTCCTTCTGAGCTTAAAGAATATTCTACTTTAAATTGATTACCATCAATATCTAAAACTACCGTCTCAGTATCATTTAATTTTTCATCCATATTATTAGATTTTCTCTTTATAAGAAGATCCTCATTAAATCTTTTTTTAGCTTTTCCAGATTTAAAATCAATATATTGTGTTTTATGTAAAGAATACTCAAGTAGTTCTTCATCATCTTGACCAAGTTTCCAATCATTTTTTTTCATTTCTTTCTTGTTGATATCTAATACATCCTCATATATATCTTGAGGATTTTTTGTATAGAAGGTCTTATTTAATTTTTTTGATAATTTAATTATTTCATCACTTAATTTACCCGGTAATTTTCCAGATTTACCAAGAAGCATATCCCAAGTGTTATCATCAATAAGACTCCATTTTTCTTTTCCTTTAATGTTTTGAATTACATTGGCAAGTGCAACATTTTTCACGTATTGGCTATATGGAGTCACGAGTGGAGGATAACCTAAAATTGGCCAAATTAATTTAACCTCATCTAATAAGTATGAAAATAATAAATCAATAGATATTTTATTCTTATTATTTTTATTTAACCATTTATTAATACTTAATAAACTTTTTTCTAGATCATTCATTAAACTTCCCATCATCCCACCAGGTAATCCAGACTCTATTAATAATGAGTTCATATATCTATTTTTAGGGTTTATATAATAACCTAAAAAATCATCAATAAATTCTTGAGTTAATTTTTTAACATCCATATAGGACTTCATATCTATATCCTTTAAAACAAATCCATCATCCTTTAATACTTCATGAATTGTGAGTAAATCTGCATGAGTAGTACCCCATGATAAAGGCTCCATTGAAACATCAATTATATCAGCTCCTGCCCTAGCAACTTCTAAAGAAGATGCTACAGAAAATCCAGGGCCAGAATGCCCATGATATTGAACTAAAGTATCAGGACTAAACGATTTGATACCCTTTACAATTTTACCAAGTGTAGAAGGTCTGCCAATACCTGCCATGTCTTTTATGGCAATTTCCTTTGTTCCTAATTCAATCAATTTTTTTGCTAAATCAATATAGTATTTTACATTATGAATTTGAGAGTGTGTTATGCACAAACAAGACTGAGAAATCATACCACCAGATTCTGCATACTTTATTGATAATTCTAAATTACGAGTATCATTTAATCCATCAAAAGATCTGGCTATATCAGTTCCTTGTTTTTTTTTAACCTTAAACATTAATTTTCTAATATCCTTTGATACTGGGAACATGCTAAGCGCATTTAATCCTCTCTCTAACATCTGAGTTTGTATGCCATAATCATTAAAAGGTTGAGTCCACTTTCTTACGGCATCATTTGGGTTTTCTCCAGCTAATAATTGTATCTGTTCAAAACCACCTCCATTAGTTTCAATTCGATCCCAACAATTCATCTTTATTATTGGTTCTGCAACTTTGACTAACTGGTCAACTTTTGGCATATATTTACCAGAAGATTGCCACATATCTCTGTAAAGCAAACAGAGTTTAATTTCCTTTGGCATTAGTTAATCTAATTTTGTTATTTTCAAAACACGTCCCTTGCCCCCCGATATATCTTTAATTTTATTACTAATCTTTTCTTTAATATTATCCTCTTTATTAATAGAAAAATCAAAAAGGTTAATCAGTTTTACTAAAAATTTACCTAAAAGAAAAACTAAAAGAAGAACAAAAAATACCATTATCATTCCATTTATTAGAATATTAATGAGTATACTCAAATTAGAAACATTCTCCATAAAATTTTATTATTAAGGTTTTATGTAGTTACAAAATAATGAACTAAATTATCAAAACAATTTATTTAAAAAAATAGAAATACAATTTAAATGAAGGTTACTATAGTTACTAATTTAAAAGATGAAAAAGAATTTATAGAAGTTCCCTTAAAAATTTATCAGAATGATAAAAACTGGATAAGACCTCTTGATAAAGACATTAAATCTGTATTTAATTTAAAAAAAAATAAAGCATTTAGACAGGGAGAAGCAATAAGATGGTTAATAACAAAAAATAATATAACTATAGGAAGAATAGCTGCTTTTTACAACAAAAAAAAATCTACAAAAGATAAATTATTTGTTGGTGGATGTGGATTTTTTGAATGCATAAATGATCAAAAAGTAGCAAATAGATTATTTAATACTGCTAAAAAATGGCTTAGAGAAAAGGGTTGCGAATCAATGGATGGTCCAATTAATTTTGGAGAAAGAGATAAATGGTGGGGATGCTTAATCAAAGGGTTTAATATTGAACCAAATTATCTACAGAATTATGGAAAAGATTATTATAAAAAGCTATTTGAAAATTATGGTTTTAAAATTCTATTTAAACAATTTACTTTTTTAAAAAAAATAAAAACCCCATTATCAGATCGATTAGCTTACAAAGCTAAAATTGCCTTAAAAAATCCTGATTATAATTTTAGAATGTTAGAAAAAAGAAAAATTAATAATTACATTTTAGACTTCATGAAAATTTACAATGAAGCATGGGCAAAATATCCTGGTGTTAATGCTTTAAAATTACCCCAAGCACAATCAATTTTTAAACAATTAAAACCTATTCTTGATGAAAAAATTTTATGGTTTGCTTATGAAAAAAAAGAACCTATTGGGTTTTTTATATGTATTCCTGAAATGAATCAAATTTTTAAACATGTAAATGGTAAACTTGATATAATTGGTAAAATCAAAACTTTTTATCATTTAAAAATTAAAAAATCATGTAAAAAAATTGTTGGATTGATTTTTGGAATTGTTCCTAAACATCAAGGCAAAGGTGTGGATGGAGCTCTTATCATGGCTAGTAGTGATACTATTCAAAGACAATTATCTTATATTGATATAGAATTAAATTGGATACCAGATTTCAATAAGGCCATGCTTAGAGTAGCATCTCAAGTTCAAGCTACTTCAGATATTAAACCAGGAAAAATTCATCATACGTACCGATATAATTTTGATAAATCAATTCCAGTTGAAAGAATTACTGGGAAATAAATTAATTATTTAGTGCTTCAGCACCTCCTACAATCTCCAAGATTTCTTTTGTAATAGCTGCTTGTCTACTTCTATTATAAGTCAACTTAAGTTCTTTTAATAATTCTCCTGCATTATCCGTTGCTTGACTCATCGCTGTCATTCTAGATCCTTGTTCAGAAGCACTAGACTCTAAAATAGATTTAAAAAATTTAGTTTTTAAAGTTTGAGGAATTAAGTCAGAAATAATTTTATTTTTTTCAGGTTCAAAAATATAATTATGTGAAGAATTGTTATCTTCAGATAACTCATTTACTGGCAAAAAATTTTCTGCAATAGTATTTTGAACTGCAACATTTTTAAATTCATTAAATATAATATCAACTTTATCAATTTTTCCAGATTTAAACATATTCATAATATTATCTGTTATTTCTGAAGCTTTATCATACTTAAACTCCTTTAATACATCCCAATAATCATTAATGATTTTATAGTTTGTTTTTTTAAAAAAATCTTTAACTTTTTTACCAATAGGCAAAACAGTTAATGATTTATTTTGATAAAAATCATCTTTCGATAATAAATTAAATTGTTTAAAAATATTACTATTAAAACTACCACATAACCCTTTATCAGAACCAATAACAACAACTAAAATGTTTTTTACATCTCTTTCGTTAAAAAATTCATTATTTACACTTCCACTTGATGATACATTAGACAAAACAAAGCTCAATTTTTGTGAAAAGGGTCTTAATTGAATTACTTTATCTTGAGCTCTTTTTAATTTTGCAGCTGCTACCATTTTCATGGCTTTTGTCAACTGCTGTGTTGATGATACTGAACCTATTCTATTTTTAATTTCTTTTATGCTTGGCATAAATAATTATTTATAATTAGCAGCAATCTTTTTAGCAGCATCTTCAATTACTTTTAAATTTTTATCATTTAAAATTCCTTTTGACAATTCATCTAAAACTTTTTTATATTTAGAATTAATATATTGTAAAAACTCTTCTTCTAATGATGATATCTTTGTAAGATCTACACCATCAAAAAACCCATTTGTTGATGAATATATTACTGCACACTGTTCTTCAACTCGTAAAGGAGAATACTGAGCTTGTTTCAAAATTTCTTGATTTATTTTACCCCTATCAATAATAAGTTGTGTTGCTGCATCTAAATCTGAACCAAACTTAGAAAAAGCTTCTAACTCTTTAAAAGCCGCTTGATCTAACTTTAAACTACCAGCAATTTTTTTCATAGGTTTAATTTGAGCTTGCCCACCAACTCTTGACACAGAAATTCCAACATTAATTGCCGGTCTAATTCCTGAATTAAATAAATTAGACTCTAAAAATATCTGGCCATCAGTTATAGATATAACATTTGTAGGAATATATGCTGACACATCACCTTCTTGAGTTTCAATTATCGGTAGTGCTGTTAATGAACCTCCTCCTTTAACTATTTTCTTAAGAGAATCAGGTAAATCATTCATTTGAGAAGCTAATCTATCATCATTAATTATTTTAGCTGATCTTTCAAGTAATCTTGAATGTAAATAGAAAACATCACCTGGATAAGCTTCTCTACCTGGAGGTCTTCTTAATAATAATGACACTTCTCTATAAGAAACAGCCTGTTTAGATAAATCATCAAAAATAACTAGTGCAGATCTCCCAGTATCTCTAAAAAATTCGCCTATAGCTGCTCCAGTAAAAGGAGCAAAAAACTGCATAGGAGCAGGCATTGAAGAAGGAGCTGAAATTATAGTGGTATAAGCTAAAGCACCATTTTTTTCAAATGTTGATGCTACTTGAGCAACGGTAGAAGCTTTTTGACCTATTGCAACATATATACAATATACAGGTTCTCCTTTATCATAAAATTCTTTTTGATTTAATATAGTGTCAATAGCTACTGCTGTTTTACCAGTTTGTCTATCTCCTATAATCAATTCTCTTTGTCCTCTTCCAATAGGTATCATGGAATCAATAGCTTTGATTCCGGTTTGTAAAGGTTCTGTAACTGGTTGTCTATAAATAACCCCTGGTGCTTTTCTTTCGAGCGGCATAGTATATACTTTACCTTTAATTTCTCCTTTTCCATCAATAGGATTTCCAAGAGTATCTAAAACTCTACCACATACACCTTCACCAACTTGAATAGATGCTATTTTTCCTGATCTCTTAACGATATCTCCTTCTTTTATATCTCTAGAATCTCCCATTAATACCGCTCCAACATTATCTTCTTCGAGATTAAGAACTAATCCTTTTATACCATTATCAAATTCTAAAAGCTCCCCAGCTTGTGCATTTGATAAGCCATAAATTCTAGCAACACCATCACCAACTTGTAAAATGGTTCCAACCTCTTCTAACTGTGAATCCGTTTTGAAATTTGATAATTGATTCCTAATAATTGAAGAAACCTCATCTGGTCTTATATCTGACATTTTTTTTTATTTAGTTATTTATTAATTCTTTTTTTAGCTCATTAATCTTACTAGAAATTGTACAATCATACATTTTATCACCTATTTTAAGATTAAATCCTCCTATTATATTTTTATCAATGTTTTGTGCTAACGAAACTTTCTTATTAGAAACTTTTTCAGCAAAAATTTTAATATAATCTAAAGTAATATCATCTAATTTTGTAGTTGTAGTTATATTAGATTCCACTATATTTTTATATAGATTATATAATTCTATAAATTTCAAACATATAGATTCAATTAAACTATCTCTTTTTCTATAAATAACATTCAATAACAAATTAAAAGTTAATTTATTTATTTTATTTTCAAATAATTGTTTAGAGATTTCTACCTTATTATGAATTGGTATAATTGGATTAATATATAAATTTGAAATTTCTCTAGAACTTGAAAAGATTCGCATAAGCATATCTATGTCTGACTTAACATCACGCAATAAATTTTCATCAATCGACAATGTTAAAAGTGATTTTGCATACCTTTCAGAAGCTCTAGAATTATTCATTATTTTGATTTATTAATTTCTTTTATTAAAGCATCAACATACTTTTTTTGAGAAGAATCACTACTTAAATCTTTTCTGATAATTTTTTCAGCAATATCAATTGACAATTCGGCTAAAGTGTTTTTAACATCATTCATAGCTTTGTTTTTTTCAGTTATAATAACCTTTTTAGCATCTTCAACAATTTTATCAGACATTTCTTTAGCTTTTAATTTTGCTTCATCTTGCATTGAATTAGAAACATTTTTTGCTTCAGCCAATATCTTTTCTCTTTCCTTTCTTGCTTCTGAAATTAAGTCCTGATTATTCTTTTGAATATTTAATAATTCCTTTTCAGCTTTCTTTGCTGAATCTAAAGAGTCTTCAATAAACTTTTCTCTCTCTTTTAAAGATTCAGTTATAGGTTTCCAAGCAAACTTTTTTAAAACAAAAAAAAGCATTGTGAAAATTACAATCTGCCAAAAAATTAATCCAACACCGGGAGTAAGTAAATCCATACTAAAACAAATTTCTAATTATAATATGTTTCAGGAATTGCTCCAAATACAATTAACATTGCTACAAGCGATCCAACTAATGCAATCACCTCAACTAAAGCTGCAATAATCAACATAGTAGGAAAAATTTTACCATAAGCATCTGGTTGCCTAGAAATTGCAGTCATAGCATTTCCACCAATAATACCAATACCAATACCTGCACCAACGGCAGATAGTCCTGCACCAAGCGCAGCACCTAATAAAGCTGTACTCATATCGAGTAATAATAAACTTAGCATAATTATTTAATTTTAAAATTTAACATAAAATATTTTTAATGATGTTCCTCTTCAACAGCTAGACCTATATAAACAGCAGAAAACATAGTAAAAACATATGCTTGAATTCCTGCTACTAAAAGCTCAATAATATTAAGAGCAACAGCAAATAGTGCACTCATAGCACCAACAATATAACTACCAAAAATAAATGTCATTCCAATAAAACTTAACAATACAATATGTCCAGCAGTAATAGCAACAAATAACCTAATCATTAAAGAAAAAGGTTTTGTAAAAACTCCTATAATTTCAATAGGTAATATTATTATTCTCATAATATTTGGAACATTAGGTGTCCAAAAAATATGTTTCCAGTAATTTAAATTTCCAGAAAGATTTGTTATGATAAAAGTTGACAAAGCGAGAACCATAGTAATTGCAATATTGCCAGTTAGATTAGCAGCACCAGGCAATAACCCTAAAATATTTCCAAAGAAAATAAAGAAAAATAATGTTAACATATAAGGTAAATATTTTTCATATTTATTACCAATATTAGGCTTTACTATATCATCTCTAATAAATAAAATAACAGGTTCCATAAATGACTGAATTCCTTTTGGAGCCTTATTTTTATTCTTATATCCCTTAGCAACCATTAAAAAAATAAATAACATAAGTGCTGCATTTAAAAATAAGAAAAGAACATTTTTTGTAATAGAAAAATCTATAAAACTAGCAGGGTTTGCTTTATCTATAGAATAGATGTGTCCATGATCATAATAAAATCCTTTATACCCTTCCATTAATGGTTCATGGTTTTCATCAAATAAATTGGATGATGAAAAAATCAACAAATCCCCTTCCGTATATAAAATTATTGGCAAAGGGATAACTACACCTTCCATAACTTCATATTGATAATCATCAAGAATATGATGCATTATCATTCCTCCAATATCAACTTTAGCATCATCTTTTTTTTCTGATTCAGCATATATATTAGTTGACGTCATCCCCAGTAAAAGAGAAGAGAAGAATAGAAGAATGAAAATATTTTTTTTCAGGTACATCTTTGATCTAAATACGTTGCAAATTAATTAATAGAATTGTTATTTCAAATATTATAAATAACAAATACACAAAGACAAAATTTAAAATAAAAATTTGAAAATTTTCAACAGAAAAAAGACCGAAAACAAAAACAAATATTATTGACAATACTAGTCTTAAAATGGTACTTAATAAAACAAGAAAAACACTATGATTCTGTTTATTGAATGCATTCTTGTTTATAGCTTTAAAAAAAAAGTCTATAAAAATGTGAAATGATATAATTAAGGTTAAATATTTATGGAAGTAAATAGAACCATAATAAAAAACTATAAAACTTAGTAATATTAAAATTGTATAAAAAAAAAATTTAATTTATTTGTATAAATCACTTTTTCATGTTTTTATATACTTTAAACAATGAATAAAAAAAAGAAATTAATGGTAGAGTCATTGTAAAAATATAGAATCTAATATCAAAAAAATAGTCTATAAAATATCCTAATGAAGTTGATACTATTAAAATAAAAAAAAACTGAAAACCAAGATTTAGATACCTTATTAAATATCTTTTATTATTCATTATTCTGAATAGATGATTCATTTTCAAAAATTTCATCATCTTCGTTTTCACCCATATTACAAGCACCATTAAAACTAGCCCCTGACTCAATAATTAAATTTTTAGTAGAAATATCACCTTGTATGACCGCTGATGATTTTAATACTAACAAATCAACAACTTTAACTTTTCCAGTAACTTTTCCAGCAATTTCAGCATTTTCAGCAATCACATTTCCATCAACAGTTGATGTTTCACCGCATGCCACTTTAGATGATGAGTTTATATCTCCAATAACCTTTCCTTCTAATCTAATGTTTCCAGATGTTTTTAGATTTCCTTTTAATTCACTGCCATCACCTATTATATTATTTATACCATTTGAATTGTCCACTTCTTAAATATTTGATTTATACTTTTAACAAATTTAGTTATAATGAAATAAATTCAGAAGGATTTATTGATTTACCATCTAACCACAACTCGAAATGCAAATGTGGTCCAGAAGATAATTCGCCAGTATCACCTATTATAGATATAATATCACCCGTTTTAACTAGCTGACCAGATTCAACAAATACCTTAGAATTATGTTTATAAATAGAAATAATATTATTAGGATGAACAATTGATATTACATAACCACTGTCCTTAGTCCAAGATGATAATATAACAACACCATCAAAAATAGCTTTTATTGGTTCTTCTTTTTTACAAACAAAATCAACTCCAAAATGTCCTTTGGAAGGATTATACTTACCTAAAATAACACCTGAAGACACTGGAGAAATAAGATTAAGAAAAATATTCTCATTATACGATGAAATATTATTTCCTTTCAATAGATTAATATCTTTTTCAAATTCATTTCTAAAAAAAGAATCTACAGCTGAATAATTAGATTTTATATTATTTTCTAGTATAAATGAACTCTCTGTTTCTAATTCTATTTTACTGTTTTCTTTACCTGATAAAATAAGCATAACATTATCAATAAACTGATCTTTTATTTTAACTGTATTAGCTAAAGAATCTATAGAATTTGATAAATCAATAAGTTCCTGATTTGCTTTTTGCTCTACATATCTAGGATCAAACCATTGTTTTAAAATGGTAGTTGATAAAAAAAATGAAAATGAGAATATTATAAATATTAATAAAATAGTATAAATGATTAAATTGAAATTAGAAAAATTGAGTAATAATATTTCTTTAAAATCTCTCTCATTTCTAAAGATAATTTGAAGTTTAAATTTAAACCATTTAATAATTTTATGTTTCATATTAATATATGTACTAATGCTATTTTTTTTACAAAAATAAATATTAAAAACAATCGTTTTCTATAATGTTAAATTAAATGCATGATTAATTATATAAATAAGCCTTTATATCTCATATTAAGTATAATAATATTCAGTCTTACATCTTGTAATTCTATAATAAACAGACTTTATGATGATACAACAGCAAAATATAATGCATACTTTATTGCAAATGAGATTATAAATGAGATTGAATTAAACTTAAAAAATAATTCTATAAATAATTATGATAGTTTATTAACAATAAACTATTCTCTTGACTCTAGTTCAATAAGACAACATGAAGAAAAAATAAATAAAAGTATAGAAAAACTATCTATTTTAATTCAAAGGCATCCTGAATCAAAATATGTATATCCAAGTTATGTTTTAATAGGAAAATCTAGACTCCTAAATTTAGATTTAAGACAATCTATTATAACATTTAAATATGTTAACTCTAAATCTGATTCAAAAAGTACTAAAGACTTAGCCTTAATAAATTTAATGCGTGCTTATACAGAAAACCAGCAATACAAGGAAGCGGAAAAAGTATATACTTTTCTTAAAAATAAAAATATTAATGAAAGTGATGCAGTTGAATTTCATAAGTATGCAGTTTCCCTATTTAAAATTTTAAAAGAAGATGAAGAAATACTTTATAATCTGAATAAAATAGAAACCTTATCCAAAAACAGAGAATTAATTAACAAGGTATATTTTTTAATAGGGCAAATACATTTGAAAAATAATAATTTTGATTTAGCTCAAAGCTATTTTGAAAAATGTATTAAAAATAATCCTAAACTAGAAATTGAGTTATTTGCTAAATTATTTTACATCAGATCTTCAACAGGATCATCAGATGATATAACAATAGAAAAATATTTTAAAAAATTAATAGTAGATAAAAAAAATTATGATTTTCTAAATAAAATATATTTTGAATTAGGAAGATATAATTACAAGAGAGAGAGATTAAAAAAAGCAATCGAAAATTATAAAATTGCAATAGAGAAAACAAATAATAATAAAAACTTACTTTTTCAAGCTTATCTTGAAATTGCAGATATGTATTACTTTAACTATCAGGATTACTCCATATCTAAATTATATTATGATAGTGCATTAATGAATATAAATAGAGAAAACAAAAAATATAAAAAATTAAAAGATAAAAGTGACGTACTTAATAATCTAGTAGAAAATTTATTTATCATTAATAAAAATGATAGTCTAATATCATTAACCACAATGTCTGAAAATAAATTAGATAATGTATTAGACAATTATATAACGTCTATAAAAGAAAAAAAGAAGAAAGAAAAATCAGAAAAAAAAATAGAAGAATATGATTTTTACGATGGGGATTCAGAGGTAATAAATACTCAAACAAATTCAATTTGGTATTTCAATAATCAATCTATGATAAATAGTGGAAAAGATGAGTTTTTTCGAAAATGGGGAAATAGAGATTTATCTGATAATTGGAGAGTTAAGTCAAAAACAATATTTAATGAAAGAATACCTGAAATAGTTTTAGAAGATGAAAATGAAAAACAAGATACTCCAGAAATAAAAGTTGATAGTATAGATAAAGACTATTTAATTTCAACTTTGCCGTTCAGCACTGAAGATAAAAATATTCTTCTTAAAGAAGTTGCAAAATCTTTATTTGAACTTGGTAAGATTTATATTCAAAATTTAAATGAAATTGAAAAAGGAAAAAGCGCCTATAAAGAACTTATTAAAAGGTTTCCAGAGTCACTGGATTTACCAGATGTTTTATATCAAATGTATTTATTAGAAGATGATAGTGATTACTATAAAAACTATATCATTAATAGTTTTCCAAAATCAATTTTTGCTAAATTAATTATTAATCCAAATTATGAAATAGATGAATTTATAGAATACAACTTGCTAGTTAATCTTTATAAAGAATTATATGAAAAATTATTAATCGAAAAAAATGAATATGTAATAAAAAAAATTGACTCTTTAGAAATACTTTATAAAAAAAATGAATACTTTGAAAACTTGACGTTACTAAAGGCAATTGCTAAAGGCAAAAAAAATGGAAACTTTACTCTTCAATATGAGCTTAACAAATTTTTAAAAAATGCATTAATAAAAAATACAACTGAATATGCAAATTCTCTTCTAAATTCAGCTATAAAAGTTCATGAATCATTCGTTTTTTCTGGGATTCCAAAATTAAAAAATACAAAAGACTTAACATTTTATTATATAATCATTAAAGAGAATCCTGATAATATTATTGGAGTTATTAAAAATATTATTAATGAGTTAAATATTAAAAATGACATGTATTTAGAACAATTTGCATTAACAAATGATAAACAGTTTTATGCCTTATCTGGAATAGAATTTCAAAAATTAAAAAAAATAGAAGAAAAATTCAATAAATCTTTTTTAGATAAAGAATCAAAAGTAAATACTAATTTTGTTGTAGGTGAAACAAATATGAATATTATATTCGAAGCAAAAAGCTTTGATAGTTTTATAAAAAAATATAATAAATGAGCATTTTAGATAAAGCAAAAAAAATAATCAAAACAACCTGGATAGTATTAATTTTTTGCATATTATTTTTTGTTTTAAGTGTATTTTCAATACAATCTAATTTCTTAGATTTGTTTGGTGGTATGCCAAGTCTACAAGATTTAGAAAAACCACAATCTGAGTTATCATCTGAACTCTACTCTAGCGATACAGTTCTTTTAGGAAAATATTTTAGATATAATAGATCTCCAGTAAAATATAATGAACTCTCAAAAGAATTGGTAACAACATTATTAGTTACGGAAGATATAAGATTTTATGAGCACTCTGGAATTGATTTTAAAGGCTTAGTTAGAGCGTCTTATGGTGTTTTTAAAAATATAATTACTTTAGGAAATAGCGGCCTTGAAGGGGGAGGAAGTACTATAACTCAACAACTAGCAAAAAATTTATTTAAAATAAGAAATGAAAGAAAAGGCAAACTTAGCAATGTTCCTTTTCTTGGGTTAATTATTTCTAAGGTAAAAGAATGGGTAGTTGCACTTAAACTTGAAGAATTTTATACTAAAAATGAAATATTATCAATGTATTTGAATACTGCTGAATACGGTAGTAACTCATATGGAATAAAAGTTGCAGTAAAAACATATTTCAATAAACTTCCATCTGAAATTAATTATAACGAAGCATCAATTATTGTAGGTTTACTTAACAAACCCACTAAGTATAATCCATTTTATAATCCCGAAAATTCTTTGAACAAAAAATCTGAAATTATATATAATTTATATAAATACAATAAAATTACGCAGATTGAATTTGACTCATTAAATGAATTAGGCTTGAACTTAACTTATAAAGTTCAAAATCAAAATGCAGGACAGGCAACTTATTTTAGAACAGTCGTTAAAAACTATCTTATAAACTGGGCTAAAAATAACAATTATGACTTATTCTCAGATGGTCTAAAAATATATACAACTATTGATAGCAAAATGCAAAATTATGCTGAGAATGCTGTTAAAGATCAAATGGAAAGACTTCAATCTATTTTCAGCAAACACTGGGAAGAAAAAAATCCTTGGATAGATGAGAAGGGATATGAGATAAAAGATTTTTTAAAAAACTCAATCAAAAGAACTAGATACTATAAGGCATTACTAAAAAATAATAAAGGAGATACTACCAAAGTTTTTAATTTGCTTAATGTAAAAAAAGAAATGAAAGTCTTTAGTTGGAGTGGTGAAATCGATACAGTTTTTAGCACAATGGATTCATTGCAATATTATAAAAAATTTCTTCAAGCTGGCTTTGTATCAATTGAGCCAAAATCCGGTCATATAAAAGCTTGGGTTGGAGGAATAAATCACAAGTATTTTAAATATGATCATGTGAAACAAGGGAAGAGGCAACCTGGTTCAACAATAAAACCTATAGTATATGCTGCTGCAATTGATAACGGATACTCTCCTTGTTATCCAGTAGTAGATGCGCCAGTAGTGTTTGAATTACCAGGGCAAGATCCCCCGTATTGGAGGCCTGACAATCATGATGGAAAATGGACTGGAGAAACAATGACTTTAAGAAAAGCAATGGCAAAATCAGTAAACTCCATAACAGCTTTTATGACAAAAAAAATATCCCCTAAAACTGTAGTCGATTATGCAAAAAAACTTGGGATTCAAAGTAAATTAGATCCTGTCCCAGCTGTTTGTTTAGGAGCAGGCGGTGATGTATCCCTTTTTGATTTAGTAGGTTCATATAGTACTTTTATTAATAAAGGTATTTGGACTGAACCTTTTTTTATATCAAGAATTGAAGATAAATATGGTAATTTAATTCAAGAATTTATACCAACTAAAAATGAAGCTTTAAGTGAAGAAACAGCTTTTCTAATGTTACATATGTTAAAAGGCTCTAAAGAAGAAGAAGGAGGAACTGCTAGGGGATTAAACCCTGAATTAACTAGTAATAATGATGTTGGTGCTAAAACTGGCACAACTCAAAATGCATCTGATGGCTGGTTTATAGGTGTTACTCACAATCTAGTTTCAGGAGCATGGGTAGGTGGTGACGATAGAAGTATACATTTTAGAAATTGGACTTTAGGGCAAGGAGCTAGAACCGCAATGCCTATATGGCAACAATATATGCTAAGTCTATATGAAGATCCCTCAACTAAAATAAAAAAAGGAAGGTTTGACAAACCATCCAAACAAATTAGTGTAGAAATAGATTGCTCTGTTTATAATAATGAATTACAAAATGATTCATTAAATATACTCATTGATAAAATAGATGCATCAGACATTTTTTAGTAATGAACTCTAGCATAAAAAATAATGTTCCTAAAGAGCCAGGTATTTATAAATTTATAAATAAAAATAAAAAAATTATATATGTTGGGAAATCAAAAAACTTAAATAAAAGAGTTAAAAGCTACTTTAATAAAAAACAAGAAAATAAAAAAATTTTTAAGATGGTCGACGAAATTGATCAAATATCATATATCATCTCTGAAAATGAACATGATGCTCTATTATTAGAAAATAATTTAATAAAAGAAATTAAACCAAAATATAACATCTTATTGAGAGACGATAAGACTTTTCCATATATAGTAATTTCAAAAGAACCCTTTCCAAAAGTATATACTTCAAGAAAAGTTAATGCAGAAAAAGAAGAAATTTTTGGGCCTTATACTAATATTAAAAGTATGAGAGAAACACTTTCTCTAATAAAAAAGTTGTATAAAGTTAGAAATTGCAATTTAGCTTTAAATGAAAAAAATATTAAAAATAAAAAATTCAAGGTATGTTTAGAATACCATATTGGAAACTGTAAAGGACCATGTGCTGGTTTTCAAACTGAAGAAAATTACTTACAAGATATAAAAGAAATTCGATCCATTCTATCTGGAAAAAATCAAAAAATTATTAATAATTTAAAAAATAAAATGAGCGTTTATTCAGAAAAATTATATTTTGAAAAAGCTCAAAATATAAAAGAAAAAATTATTTCATTAGAGTCACATACCAATAAATCAATAGTTGTAAATCATAAACTAAAAAACTTAGATGTGTTTGGGATTATTTATGATGAATCTTATTATTTCATAAATTATATGAAAATAAATAATGGAATAATACTAACAAGTGAGACTTTAAGAAACAAAATAAAACTCGAAAATAAATCTGAGAGTTTAAGACAAATAATATTTGATTTAAGAAAAAAACACAATTCACATAAAAATGATATAATAACAAATAATCAATTAAAAATTGATGAATATGATAGCTTAAGTATTTTTTATCCAAAAAGTGGAGACAAAAAAAAACTTATTGATATGAGTTTAAAAAATGTGATTTTTTTTAAAAAAAATAAAGAAAACGAAAAAAAAGAAATACAATCAAAAAGCACATCATTATTAAAAGAACTACAAAAAAAATTAAATTTAAAAAGCTTACCAATAAATATAGAATGTTTTGATATTTCAAATATGCAAGACTCGAATATTGTTGCTTCAATGGTATCTTTTTATAATGGTCATCCAAATAAAAGAGAATACAGAAAATTTAAAATTAAAAGTGTAAAAAAAGCTAATGATTTTGAATCTATAAAAGAAGCTGTATACAGAAGATATAAGAGAAGCCTAAAAGAAAAAAAACTATTACCAAATTTAATTATTATAGATGGTGGAAAAGGTCAATTAAGTTCTGCAGTAACAATACTAAAAAAATTAAATATTTATAATCAAATAAATATCATTGGCATTGCAAAAAAATTGGAAGAAATATACTTTCCTAATGATTCTATTCCAATTCTATTAAATAAAAAATCCGAACACCTTAAATTAATACAGAAAATTAGAAATGAAGCACATAGATTTGCTATATCATATCATAAAGACTTAAGAAGTAGCAATTTTATAAAATCTGAGTTAGATAATATTTTTGGAATTGGAGAAAAAACAAAATTTAAATTAATAGAAAAATTTGGGTCTGTAGAAAAAATTAAAAAAACTAGTTTAAAGGAAATAGTTGTAGTAATTGGTGATAAAAAGGGGAAAAAAGTTTTTAAGTATTTAGAAAAAAAAAGTTAATACTCCCATAGGTTAGACTCCCAATCCATTAACTCTTGCTCAATCTTAATACTTGCCATTATTCCACTTTTTCGAGAATCATCAAATAACTCTGTTATCCTAACATCATCTGCGTTTGCTAACTTAACTATAACGCCTTTAAAGAGGCGTAATAAAAAAGCATCTCCTAGATTTTTATGCTGAGCAACATTATTCTCATTATACCATATAGCATCTTTTGGCATTGACTTAAATAAGTTATATAAATCAATAAACCTAAATGAAGCAACCTGTTTCTCAAAACCAGCTAAATTATAAAAACTATCTCCAGGTAGGTAAAATGATACCGCTTGAATATCAAAATAAATTCTTGAGTGAACTCTATCAAAATATAAATCTTCTTTAATCTCAAAAATCGAAAATTCTCTTTTAGGAATAAGCTCAGGTTCTGGAGTACCTTCTATTTCTGTTTCAGCAAAAGGATCATCACCAAAAGGATCATCACCAAAAGGATCATCACCAAAAGGATCATCACCAAACTCATCTTCTTCTTCTTCTACAGCATCTTGCTTCATTCGTTCAATAAACTCTTCTCTACTCATTACATTTTCATCATTAACTGAATCATTTAAATAAGGAATTAAAACTCCTTCTTGAACGGCATCAATAATAATTTTAGAAAGCTCGCGGTTTCTAGCAAAAAAAGGTTTATTCTGCTTCTCATTAAGGTCAATTCTTCTCCATAATGTTTTCTTCCACATTAAATAAGATTCATGAACTTGTCTTAACGATAATGGATTATAACCATTAGATACTTCCGCTTGGGAATAAGAATTATCAATAGATGCTGTTGATAGCAAAACAAAAAGAACTAATATTTTATTTAATTTATTCATAATCTAGTTTAATGGAATAGTTATAACTCTAGGGACAAAATTTTTAAATTCTTCAACATCACCTCTAAAATTAGCTCTTGCAACTTTTTTTATTTCAATTACAATATTATCTCCTTTTCTTTTTCCAGCTAATTTTGACAAATTGATTTTTGAATTGGTTGCTCTTACTCTTGATACTCCTCTACCTGCACGAACTAAATTAATCTCAGCTTCTCTAACTTGAAATCTTGCGTCTTTTGGTAAAAATGCTCTAAAACTTTCATCTGCTATTGCATCCAATGTAAAACTTGAAGTGCTAACTGGCATCCCTACTTTTGAATCAATCTGTTTTCCTCTTATTCTAGCTTGGATTTCAGGAGCAGGAATTTTTCTAACTCCAAAAGATTCTGAGCCAAGAAAGTTTCCAGCATTACTAACATTCAAATTAACTTTTGATGTAGTTGGAATTATTGTTATTTCTCCTGCTTTGGAACCTTTTATCACATCACCACCTTCCACTGAAAAACTAGGATTATAATCTGATCCTAAAGCAGGAACATTTACTTGAATTTCATTACCACAATTTAAATATAGAGCTTGAACAGAAGCAGATTGAATCTGAATAACTGGTCTTGCAACGTAATATTCTACCGTATCGACAAAGGTAGTATCTCTTCCTCCTGGCAAAGTTACGCTAATAGTACCAATATAACTTTGAAGTGATAACCCATCTCTATCATATTGTCCACCTTTAGCTACAAATTCATATGACCCTCTTCCATCTGCAACCTCCAGAGTATCTCCAGAAGCTGTCATAACAGGAACAATTGCAGATGAGGCGGCAGATAAAAATAGTTGTGTTTTATATTTTGCTCCAGCTGCAACAATTTTTTGTTCAGGAAGAGTCGTTAAAGAGACAACATCAAATTTTAAATCTGCAGCTCCAACAGAAGCAGCAAGTTTTTCAAGTGCTTTCACTTCAAGATTTATTACACCAGCTTGTAGCTGACTAATTGTAGCTAGTCCCGCACCAGCAGAAGTTCCATAACCAAAATTCAAAGCTGTAAATGAAGGATCATTAGGTAAATCGTCAACATATAATGGTATTTGATCTGCGTTTTTAGCAAGATCGCTAACACCAGAATTATCAACACCTAAGAAAACTGAATCTTGAATATATGTTGAAAATGTGTTAAGAACTTGTTGCAAATAAGTTCCAACACCTGATCCATCATCTTTTGCCTGCATGTAACCATAAACAAAATCAACATTTTTATACCCTTTAATACCACCTTTTCCATCATCACCACCTGTCTCATCAATAATCAATTGCTTAAGAGAACCCATATAATTAACAATAGAATCTGATTTTCTTCTAATATTCTCTGATAATTTTAAAACATCTAAATCTTCTTTCCTATTACCAGAGTCATCAACTGCTGACTTTATAGCTCCTATCTTATTTGAATTATCAAGAACTTTATCAGCATTAGTAGCCTCAAAGCTTTGATTTATTAAAATAAACTTTTTTAATACTTTAGTATCTACATTAAGAGCTAACATAGCAATTAATACTAGATACATTAAATTAATCATCTTTTGTCGTGGATTACTTCCTCCAGCCATTTTATTTGTATTTAAATATTATTCTTAAACAGTAATTCTACTTATGCATAGCATCATACATACCAACATATATCTTATTTAATTTATTCAAGTTTTCAGTTAAATCTTGAAGCTCAGTCTGTAACTTAACCGCATCAACTTGAGCAGAAGTTATACTTTTAGCAGTTTTAGTAATTTCCCCAGAAGCATCAACCATTGCACCTAATGAACTCGTAGCGCTTTTTAAGCTTTCTTTATATTCTTCAGTTAAACTGACAGCCTCTTTAACACTTGAACCTGAGTCAGCTAAGTCTTTCGCTGTAGCAGATATTGCAGTGTACGATTCATTAACAGATTTTAATGATGCAGTAGCTCCTTTCATAGTATCTGAATATTCTTGAGCGGCAACGGATGCTCCAGCAAGTTCATTAATGTTTTCTGCTTGTGTAGCCATCTTTTTCATACCATCACCTACACTTTTTAAAATTGCAGGATCAAGCTTAGCTTCCTTCATAATATCTCCAACTTGTGCAGCGGTAGTTCCAGCTGAGTTAACTTCTAACTGTGGATAAACCTTACTCCAATCCCACTCATGCGATGTTGGTGGATCAAAAGCACTAACTGCAAAAATTAAAGCTTCTGCTCCAAGGCCTAAAATTAACATAGCATTAGCAAAAGGCCATCCTTGTAATTTAAACAAAGCACCTAGGATTACGACTGCAGCCCCAAGGCCGTACATCATATTCATATTGTCCTCATTTTGGATCCATCTTAAAATTATATTATTTGATCTTTTTTTAGTTATCATGCTTATTTAATTTATTATTCTATTTTAAAATTATATTTTTTTTGTTAAAAACCTTCTAAATTTCTTCCTAAATGAGGCAATGCTGTTCTAAAACCAATAAAAGCTCTAGTAGAGTCCTTATACTCAAAAGTTCTTGTTGATACCTCTATAAAGAAAGCTATATCTTTCCAAGATCCTCCTCGGATAACCTTTTTATCATTAGTGTCATCTCTATATATGGGATTCAAATCCCAAACTGTTGGGTTATAAGCATCTATAAACGCATCTTCACACCACTCTGCAACATTTCCTGACATGTCATATAAACCAAAGTCATTAGGGAAAAAAACACCTACAGGTGAAGTATAAGCATAACCATCATCAACATAATTTCCTCTTCCAGGTTTAAAATTTGCTAGTACACAACCTCTTGAGTTTCTAACATAAGGATTTCCCCAGGGGTATTTAACATTATCTCTTCCACCTCTAGCAGCATATTCCCATTCTGCTTCAGTAGGTAACCTAAAAGATGGATAAGGCAATAACCCTTCTTCTTTTCTATAGGAATTCATAAAAAAACTTCTCCATTTAGTAAATTCTCTAGCTGATAACCATGATACTCCAACAACAGGATAATCATCAAAAGCTGGATGAGACCAATAATATGCTAATAAAGGATCTCCATAATGGTGAGTAAAATCACTAGACCACACAGTTGTATCTGGATTTAAGCTTTCAATAGTCATTCCTTCAGATAATTCATAGTCAGGATTGTCCTCTAAATATTGCATGAATTGTCTATACTCATCATTAGTTATTTCAGTATCATCCATGTAAAAAGCACTAATTGTAACTTGACGATTAAAATTATTTTGATCAGATTGAATGTTTTCATCTGACTGACCCATATAAAATCTTCCTGTTGGAACATATACCATTCCATACTCTGAAACCATTTCAAAACCATCCCTATCAGAGGTTCCTACCAATTGACCTCTAGGGTTTTTTATGTTTGATCCTCCCCCCAATAGACTGCATCCTCCAATGGCCATCATTAGAAAAAAGGACAAAAAATTGGTAATATTTTTATTATCGTTTAGCATATATTAATTGCAAAGTTAAAATTTAACTTCAAAATATCTAAATTATTGTTTCTAATGATAAATATTTACTCATCAAATTGTTGACAAAGATACTAAAAGTTAGTTTTTAAAGACAAATTCTATTTCTTTATCAAAAAAGTTAGTTAAAATATAAATCTTGGGGTTCGAATTGGTTTTCTAAGTTGAGGTGTAGGTAGATCATACCTAAATACAACCTCATGAGAACTTGCTGCTTTAGCCTGAACATTTTTAATTACATAATCAAAAGCATAACCAATAAATAATTTATTTTTTTTCAAAAACTTATACCCTAAAAAAGCTATAATGGCCTCTTCATATCTATAAGAAGCTCCAATATTAAATTTCTTTTTATATGTTGCTAATCCACTAACATCAAAAGTATAAGAAACCAAATCACTTCTAAATAAAAGATATGGCTCAATATATAAATCCCTATCAATGGAAATTTTATACTTACCTAAAAAAGTAAGATTAGTAAGCTCTTTATTTGACAAATCATTTAGCCCAAAATTAAAAGATGGTTGAGATAAATTTTGTATACCAATACTAAGCAATAACTTATCATTATAATAAGATACTCCAAGAGCAATATCTGGCTTTGATTGTGTTTCTTTTCCTTTTAAATTAAATGGATCAGAAGAGTCAACAAACCTTAATGATCCAAAATCAAGAGTAGTGCTCTTAAAAGAAGGAGAAATGCTTAAGCTAAAAAATGAACTTCCAACTTGTTTCTTAATACCAACGTATGGAGAAAAATTAAAAGATTTTTTAGGTCCTAAATCATCATTGATAAGATTCATTCCAAAAGAATAAATTTTATCTCTACTTTTCATATTTATAGATAAGATATTAGAAATAGGATTTCCGTTTTTTGTGTCATAAGTAGATGCATAGTTAAGCCATTGAACCCTATTTACAAGAACTACTGTATTATTTGGATTAACTGCAGATAGACTTGAGTTAACTATTGATGGGTTAATTAAATAGCTACTAAAGTATGGATCTTGTTGAGCAAAAATAAAGTTAGCCATTAAAATGAAGGCCGTGCTTAAAAGTGTTTTCTTAAGAAAATAATTTCTATTAAAATTCAAAATTTTTTATTTATTTGATTCTTTAATATATAATTCAATAGCCCTAGTCATTGAAGGAACGTCCTTCATAGGTGCCTTAATATCTAATTTCAATTTATTTTCTTTTACAGCTTTAGCTGTGTTCCTTCCAAAACCAGCAATTCTAGTATTATTTTGCTCAAATTCAGGAAAATTTTTAACAAGTGAATCTATTCCAGAAGGAGTATAAAAAACTAAAATATCATAAAATACTTTCTTTAATTTTTTTAAATCACTTGGAACAGTATTATAAATAATAGCTTCTGTGAACTCTGAATTAGTTTCTTTAAGAAATTCTGATATAGTATCTCTCGTAATATTAGAACATGGAAATAAATATTTTTCATCAGGAAATTTTTTCATTACTTCCTTAATTGTAGAAATTAATTCCGCAATTGTCCTTTCACCAATAAATATTTTTCTCTTTCTAATAACAATATATTTCTGTAAATAATTAGCAGTCTGTTCTGAAATACAAAAATATTTCATGTCTGTAGGTACAGTTATATTCATCCCATCAGTAATTCTAAAAAAGTGATCAACAGCATTTCTGCTAGTAAATATTATTGCAGAATGATTTAAAATATTGATCTTTTGCTTCCTAAATTCTTTAATAGTAACTGGTTCTATTTTTATAAAAGGGATAAAATCTACTTTTAAATTATATTTCTCAGCCAGCTTATGAAATGGAGTGTTTGTTACTTTTGGTTTAGGTTGAGAAACCAAAATTGTTTTTACTTCATTCAACCTTTTCTTATCATACTTTATCGTGCTCATCTTAGGATTTTATGTTAACTGCAAATTTAATTAAATATTTATTGAATGATGAAATATTAAGAAGGTATAATATAAGAAATCAAGATTTCTAAATACTCAAAAAAGAAAAATGGATTAAAAAAAAGCAAAGAGATTAAAAAATCTGCAACGAAAATAAATAAAACAAAATTTTGAGTACTTAAATTATTAAACTTATTTGTACCAAAAAAGAGAATAAATGGTCTAATAATTATAATTATAGTCTTTAAAATTACAAATAAAGAAAATGCGGCTTCATATGAAAAAAACTGGTATACAAAGTATGAAATAACAACATTTGATATTGAAAAATATATCGTTATTCTAATAAAATTTAAAAGAAAAATAATTTTAAAACTTTGAGTCTCTCTTGTGAATAAAAAAAATAATTTTATTATAAATATTCTTAAAAAGATAAAAATTAAATGCAAAATAAAAACAATTGTCCAATCAAGTAATATGCTAAATTGTAATTGATCAAATAAGGTCCTTGACACTGCAATCTCAAATACATATACATAGGAAAAAGAAAGAACCAAAGAATATATAATTATTGGGATTAAGTTAGAAAAACTTATTAATGATGATCTATATAAAAAATCTTCAGTATAGCTAGTATTTAATATTTGCCTGAGATAAAAATATTTTTTAAAAAAAAAGGGATAATTTGTCTTATAATAAGTAAAAATAAAAATTATCAATAAAACAGAAACAAATATTGTATCAAAATCATATGTTGATTTATCCAATATTTGTATTAGATAAAAATATAAATGGCAGGAATATATATTCATATCCCATTCTGTAAACAAGCTTGTTATTATTGCAACTTTCATTTCAGTACTAAAAAAAACTACAAAATATTAATTAAATCAATAGAGAAAGAAATTTTTTTAAAAAAAAATTTTTTAAAAAATGAAAAAATTGAAAGTATATATTTTGGAGGAGGAACACCATCGTTAATCAAATCATCTTCAATTAAAAAAATAATAGATGCTATTAATGAAAACTATATTATTAAACCTGAATGTGAAATAACTCTAGAATCTAACCCTGATGACATTACAGAGGAAATACTACAACAGTGGAAAATGATTGGAATAAATAGAATAAGTATTGGTATTCAGTCATTCAATGATACAATTTTAAAAATAATGAATAGAAGCCATGACTCTACAAAAGGGAAAGATGCTTTAGAAAAAATTCAAAAATATTTTGATAACTATTCAATAGATCTAATCTACGGATCTCCCAAGTCAACAATAAATAGTATCAAAAAGGATTTGAAATTTATCAAAAAAATAAACCCACCTCATATTTCAATTTATAATATGACTATTGAAAAAAAAACTGTGTTTTATAATTTAAAAAAATTAGGGAAATTAAAATTTCCAAGTACCTCTAGAGTACTTAATCAATATAAAACAATTCAAAATTTCATGAAAAATAATAAATATATTAATTATGAAATATCTAATTTTTGCAAAAATGATTTAGTATCAATTCACAACTCTAATTATTGGAAATCTAGAAAATATATTGGATTTGGACCAAGTGCCCATTCATATGACCTAAATAAAAGATACTGGAATAGTTCAAATAATGAAGATTATATAGAATCTATAAACAATAACATTATACCACAAAGCAAAGAAATTCTCTCAAAAAAAAATAAGATTAACGAGTATATAATGACTAGAATTAGAACTATATGGGGTATAAACTTAAAAAAACTGAGCAATAAATATGAAATAGATTTGTACCATCTCAAAAAAAAAGAATTAGATTTTTTTGAAAAAAAAAATCATATAAAAATTAAAAACAATTCCATTTATTTAAAAGACGAAGGAAAAATAATTTCCGATCACATCACAGAAAAACTTATTTTATAGAAAATTCTTTTTTCAAAAAATATCCAGTGTAACTTTTTTTGGATTGTGCTATTTTTTCTGGAGTCCCCGAACAAATTATTTCACCTCCTTTATCCCCGCCTTCAGGACCTAAATCTATTATATAATCAGAGCACTTAATAACATCAATATTATGTTCTATAATAAGAACAGTATTTCCTCTCTCAACTAATTTGTCTAAAACAAGCATTAAATTTTGTATATCTTGAAAATGAAGACCAGTAGTGGGTTCGTCCAGCAAAAAAAGTGTTTTACCTGTATCTTTTTTATTAAGTTCTGATGATAGCTTAACCCTTTGAGCCTCACCTCCCGAAAGAGTGGTTGCATGTTGACCTAATGAAATATAGCCTAACCCAACATCATCAAGAGATTTTAGTTTATTAGCAATTTTAGGTTGGTTTTTAAAAAATTCTACTGCTAAAGATACTGTCATGTTTAATGCATCTGAAATAGACTTACCTTTAAATCTTACTTCAAGAGTATCTCTATTATATCTCTTCCCTTCACATACTTCACAATTAACAAATACACTCGGCAAAAAATCCATTTCAACTAATCTTAACCCTGCTCCCCTACAATTTTCACACCTTCCTCCTTTTACATTAAAAGAAAATGCCCCTTGCTTTAAGCCTCTAATTTTAGATTCTGGAAGTGATGCAAAAAGGTTTCTAATGTCTGTAAAAACACCAGTATACGTGGCAGGATTTGAACGGGGAGTCCTACCAATAGGAGATTGATCAACTTCAATTATTTTATTTAAATTTTCTATGCCTTGACATGAAAAATATTTTAAAGGAATTTTTCTGGACCTATTAAGGTGAGCTTTTAATATAGGAGAAATTGTCTCATGTATTAATGAAGATTTACCACTTCCCGAAACTCCAGTTATAGAAACCATTAAACCTAAAGGTATACTACAATTAATTTTTTTTAAATTATTTCCTTCAGCTTCTAAAATATTTAGAAACTTACCATTCCCTGTTCTTCTAACAGGAGGTATTTTAATATCTACCCGCCTATTCAAAAAATTCGACGTAATAGATTCCAATTTTAAAAATTTATTTGGACTACCCATTGCAACAACTTTTCCACCATCAACACCTGGGCCTGGACCAATATCAATAATATTATCTGCCTCCAACATCATATCTCTATCATGCTCTACAACTATTACAGTATTACCTAAATCTCTTAAATCCTTAAGTGATTTTATCAATTTAACATTATCTCTTTGATGAAGCCCAATACTTGGCTCATCTAGTATATATAGTACTCCAACTAATTGTGTGCCTATTTGAGTAGCGAGACGAATTCTTTGAGCCTCACCTCCAGATAATGACCTTAGTGGTCTATCAAGACTCAAATAAGTAAGTCCTAAATTTTTCAAAAAATCAACTCTTTGAATTATTTCCTTGAAAATAGGTTTAGCTATAATTTTTTGTGAATCATTTAATTTTTTTTCAGCAGTACTTAGCCAACTAGATAATTTTAAAATATCCATCTGATTTAAATCCGAAATACTTTTATTATTTATTTTAAAAGAAAGAGATTCTTTCTTTAACCTTTTTCCATCACATGATGAACATTTTTTTTTAGAAAAAAACTCATCCATAAATTCTTTAATTTTATTTGATTTAGAATTTCTGCTTTTTAACATATAATCAACAACACCATTATATTTAACATACCATAAAGTCCCTGGATATTTTTTTGAATTCACCGCTACATCATCTTCATCCCCATAAAGAATAATATTTAAGACTTTTTCTGGAATTTCATTAATCGGAGTAGAAATATCTAAGTTGTGTTTTTTTAAAATAGAATGGATTTTTTTAAAAATCCATACGTCTTTAAATTCTCCTAAAGGAATTATTCCACCTCTACTTATACTTTTATTAGTATCCTCTATTATAGAATCTTTTAAAACTTCATCTACTATCCCCAAACCTTTACAAGATTCACACCAACCATATGGTGAATTAAAGGAAAAACTATTTGGAGATGGTTCATCAAAAGATAAACCGGTAGAGGGGTCTACCAAGTTTTTTGAATAAAAATTTGCTTTATTATCAGAGTCTAAGACATACATTGTTCCATCACCACTTTTAAGAGCTATGGAAATAGAATTTAATAACCTTTTATTATTATTATCATCAATAAATAACTTATCAATCACAATTTCAATATCATGAATTGAATATCTATCTAGTTGAAGGTTTTTTGTTATTTCAATAATCTCTCCATCAACTCTAACATTAGCAAATCCTTTTTTTCTTATTTGTTGAAATAATTCTTTGTAGTGTCCCTTCCTACTCTTGATAATTGGAGCCAATATTGAAACTGTTTTATTTGAAAAATCCTTATTTACATTAAATATAATTTGGTCGATATTTTGTTTAACCATTTTCTTTCCAGACAAATAAGAGTATGCTATTGAAGCTCTGGCATATAATAATCTTAAAAAATCATAAATCTCTGTAAGAGTACCAACAGTAGATCTTGGGTTTTTAGAGGTGGTTTTTTGTTCTATTGATATAACTGGAGACAACCCATTTATCTTATCAATGTCAGGCCTTTGAATATCACCAATAAATGATCTCGCATATGCTGAAAAACTTTCCATATACCTTCTTTGACCCTCAGCATATATAGTATTGAAAGCTAGAGAACTTTTTCCACTACCCGAAACTCCAGTTATAACAATAAGATTGTTTTTTTTAAATTTTAAATCAATATTTTGCAAATTATTTTCCCTGGCTCCCAAAATTTCAATATAATCTTTCATTAAGACTTATTTTTTTTTAAAATATCAATTAAGGCTTCATCTAACTTTTCATATAAAAAACTAAAATTCGATTTTAAAATTTTATTAGCAGATATATTTTTTCCATTAATAATTAAATCTGACATTTCGCCAAAAAGAATTTTAATAATAAAAACTGGTGCTTTTATAAAAGCTGGGAAATGAAAACCATTTAAAATTTTTGAGAATTTTAATGTGAACTCATTATTAGTAACTGGGTATGGAGAAACAGCATTTATATAACCATGCATTTTATTATTAATTTGACAATGTAAAATTATCCTAACTAAATCATCAATGTGAATCCAGCTCATCAGTTGAATCCCACTCCCTATTGGAACACCAAGACCATAACGAAAAATTGGTAACAACCTTTTTATCATTCCCCCATCTTTTGAAATAACAATTCCAATTCTAAGGATTACAGTTCTAATTCCTAAGCTTTTAAACTTATTTATTTCTTTTTCCCACATCACAACAACATCACTCAAAAACCCCGAAGCTAAATAATCACCTTCTACTTGAGGTTCAGGTGTATTAGATTTATAAATTCCAACAGCAGAAGCAGATATTATACTTTGAGGTTTAATCTCCATTTTATTTATTTCTTTAAATAATAATTGGGTTGTATTTATTCTACTATTAATTATAATTTCTTTTTGTTTATTAGTCCACCTTTTTTTGGCTATTGACTCTCCAACAAGATGAATTATAGTATCTAAATTTTTTATTTTACTAATATCTAATAGGCCAATAGATGGATTCCAATTCAAATAATTAATTCCATCTTCTTTAAATGATTTTTTTCTAGTTAATACATATATATTAAATGCATTTTTACTAATCTTAGAAAGAAGCTTTTTACCAACTAACCCAGTACCTCCTGTAATTAAAATAGATTTCATATTATTGCAAATATTATTAATACGCAGATGTAAATGTAATGATGCCGTTAAACTCTTTTTTTAGAAAAGTTATTTTTTTATTTTTTTTGCCTTTATTAACATTTGGGTTAGAGGTTAATGATAAAAAAATACCTAACATAGTTTTTTCAGATATAAAAACATCTAAACAAGAATTTAATGACTCAATATATACTGCTCAATCTTTTTCTTCATTAATTCCTTTACCAATTATTAAGTATGAAGTAGAAAAATTTTATAATGATTTAGGATATGTGACTCGAGAAAAAAAAATTTTAATACATTCTATTAAGAATAAAAATGAAAAATTAAATCTCAAAAGCTTTATAACAAAAAAAAATAAAAAATCAATAATATATATTTCTGATGGTAAAAAAGGAGAATCAAATGAAGCTACTATAAAAAATTTATTATTATCTATCAAAAAAATTCTTATGAGAAGATACCTCAATGATTACATAAAAGAAATTGAGTCTGACATCAAAAAAACAGATAGAAAACAAAATAAATTAATTCTAAAAAATCCAAAATACTTAGATATAAATTCTACATTTTTTTATAAACTTTTTCAAAAAAATGAATCAAAAAAAATAGGATTAAAAGTTTCGCTAGAAAAATTTTATAAAGAATTAGATGAGCTTAAAGAAGCTTATAATAAAATATAAATACTAATTATTAATTTCTATTTTATTTAAAATATTTGCAATAATTTCTTTAGTCTTAATTCCTTCTGCTTCTGCTTCATAGTTTAAAATAATTCTATGATTTAAGACATCGTAAGCAATTTCTTTAACATCTTCTGGAGTTACATAATCACGATTTTGAAAAAATGCATTTGCCTTAGAGGCAAGAACAAGATTAATGCTGGCTCTTGGGGATGCCCCAAATGAAATATAATTTGATTCATTATCAAGGCCTATTGAAGATGGGTTTCGTGTAGCAAAAACAATTTCGATTAAATACTTTTCTATTGACTCTGATAAAGAAACATTATTTATTTCGTTTTGGATAGATAAAATATCCTTCTTCGTAAGAATAGTTTTTACATTACTTTTAAAATTTAAATTTGTCATTCTCCTCATTATTTCAAGCTCTTCTTCTTTAGACGGATAATCAACATTTATCTTCATCATAAACCTATCTCTTTGGGCTTCAGGAAGAGGGTAAGTACCTTCTTGATCAATAGGATTTTGAGTAGCTAAAACCAAAAATGGAATATCTAATTTATAAGTATTGTCTCCAATAGTTACTTGTTTTTCTTGCATGGATTCTAAAAGAGCTGACTGAACTTTAGCCGGAGATCTATTTATTTCATCTGCTAGAATGATATTTGAAAAAATAGGACCTTTTTTTACTTCAAAAGATGTCTTCTTTTGATTATATATCATAGTACCTATTACATCGGAAGGTAATAAATCAGGAGTAAACTGAATTCTTTTAAAATCAAGTTTTAAAACATTGGCAATTGTATTTACAGTAAGCGTTTTAGCGAGACCAGGAACACCTTCTAATAAAATATGACCATGAGTGAAGAGTCCCATCATTAGTCTAGTTACCATATAATCCTGACCAACAACTACTTTGCCAACTTCATTAAATACATCTTGAATTTTTTTATAATTTTGAGACATAAATTTTTTTTATGCAAATTTAACTATTAAATAATCGTAGAAATCCACAAAATGATGCAAAAAATTGTTAAAATCATATAAAATTATTGTTTCATGAATGTTAAAAAATATATTTCCTTAATTCAAGATTTTAGACCTAATAATACAACACAAGAAAAATTAGATAAAATTATTAGCTCAATAAATAAGTTGAAACAAAAAAAAAATTTAAATATGGTGTTTATTTGCACTCATAATTCAAGACGAAGTCAATTTTCAGAAATATGGGGAAATGTTTTATCAGCCTATCATAAAAAAAACATTAAGGTATTCTCTGCTGGTATTATTAAAACTGAAGTTTTTTCTCAAGTTGTAAAATCCTTTAAAAGAATTGGTTTCAAAATTATAAAGAATAAAAACTCATATCTTTTCCAACATTTAAACATCAACATAAATTTATATTCCAAAATTTTGAGTGATATAAAAATTAATGATTTTATTTCTATTACAACATGTTCAGAGGCAGATGCTTCTTGTCCAATAGACTTGCGCTCTAAATTAAATTTAAAATTATTATATAAAGACCCTAAAATTTATGATAATACTAAAAATGAGCAAAAGAAATATGATTCTACATGTCTTAAAATTGCTTCTGAATTAAATTATATTTTTAAAAATATTAATTAATACGATCAGAAATAGTTTCGTTCTTTTTTATAAAAAATGAAGATATCAAAGAAAAAATTGCTAAAATAATCAACCCCCAAGGACTAGATTTTATAATTCCAGATGCAGTAGTTGAATTTTTAATCCCTTCTTCAACACCTTCAATCGAAGCATCTATAATTTCTTGAGATGTGCCAAAACTTTCCATCATTTCAACGGTTTTTTCTACTGTTAATTGCGTAATTAATTCTGGTAAATTAGGATCTATAATTGTATAAAGTAAAATCTGAAAACCTATTCCAATAACATAGGAAACCGTCATTACAAAAAATGAAAACTTAAATGCACCTCCATAAGATAAAATTCCACCTATACTATTTCTATACCCAATTCCTATATATATTAATAATGATATTGAGATAGCTAAACTTATAAGACCAAACCACCACTCTACCATTATTTCTACATTAATAATATATGTTAACATAGTAATGATGATTGAAACAGCAGCAAGCATAATGCCACCCTTTACAACTTCTTCATAATAATTAGATTTATTTTCCATATTTTTTTTTCAATAAAAATAAGAAATAAAAGTTGTTTCATTGTTTATTTGCAGCATGAAAATAAAAAAAATAAAATCTTCTTTAACCCCTTTGCAAAAAGAACTAGTTAATCATAAGTTATATTCTACAATAAAATCGATTGATGACTTAAAAATTTTTACAGAAAATCATATCTATGCAGTTTGGGATTTTATGTCTTTGCTAAAAGCTCTACAAATCAATTTGACTTGTACTTCTACTCCATGGCTTCCGCCTAAAAATTCTACTGCAGCAAGGTTTATTAATGAAATAGTTTTAGAAGAAGAAACAGATAAAATACATACTGGAAAAATTATTAGTCATTTTGAATATTATATAATGGCAATGAAAGAAATTGGAGCAAATACTAATCATATCCATTCTTTTTTGAATGGAATAAAAAACTCATCTTCTTATATCGATTATATAAATGAATCTGATTTAGATAAACCAATAAAAGAATTTTTAAACTTTACTTTTAAAACTATTGAGACTAAAGAAATACATAAAATTGCAGCGGCATTCACTTTTGGAAGAGAAGACTTAATACCTAGCATGTTTATTGAAATAGTAAAGGGGATAAATAATAAAAATAATGTTACTGCAGAAAAATTTATTTACTACCTAGAAAGACATATAGAATTAGATGGTGATGATCATGGTCCTATTGCTTTAAAAATGATTGAAAATTTATGTGGAAATTCTGAAGAAAAGTGGTTAGATGTAAAAAAAATATCTCAAAAAGCAATTAGAATGAGAATTAAACTTTGGGATCATATTTTAGAAATTTTAAAAAAAAATGGGAATTAAAATAATAAAAAAAGAAAATCAAGCATCTGGTAACTTTAATAATGGTGAAATTCTAGAAAAAAAACCTATCGGATTTCCTCAAGATATGGGAGAACAAAAACCATATTCAAATATATTTTATTGGGCCCATGCCTGGACACCAGGGAAAAAGAGTACTATTGGGTTACACCCACATCAAGGATTTGAAATATGTAGCTTTATTTTAAATGGTGAAATAAAACACTATGATTCAAAACAAAAAAAATGGATTGAGTTAACAGAAGGTGATGTTCAAATAATTAGATCAGGTAATGGTATTTCACATGCAGAAGAAATCTGTGAAAAATCAGAAATCTTTCAAATATGGTTTGATCCAGATATATCTAAGTCATTAAAAGAAAACGCAACCTATAATGACTACAAAAAAAATAACTTTCCAATTTTAAAAAAAGAAGGTATTAAAACACAAATATTAAAAGGCAAAGGATCACCTCTACATATGAAAACAGAAAACGTTGAAATAAAAAAACATTTTATAAACATTAAAAATTATTCGTTTGAAATTGACAAAAAATATAATTATTCATTTTTTTTACTAAAGGGTGAATTAGTTGTATTAGAAAATACAATAAAAAAAGGTGATTTTTTTATTGTATCTAATGAAAAAATAATGGAATTAGAATCGAAAACAGATATTGTTTTATTTGAAATAAAATCCCCAATAAAACCTTCATATAATACGTATGCAAATAGATTTATAAATTAATTTTTCTTTAATCTGTTCTGTTTAGCTATATCTTCTACTGCATTATCAATTTTATCAACTTCTTTAAAGACTAGTCTGAGTTTTTTTTCTAATTCTTTTAATGTATTCCTAGTATCATCATCAATATCATCAGATTTATAGAGATGAAGAAGGTTATCTGCTGCTTTGGTTATTTTATCTTTACTTTCTTCTACATAGTTATCAAAAATTTTAAAACGATCTTTATCATTTTCTCCTTCTTGATATATAAAACCTATTTTATTCATATTTAATAGTTAATAATTAAAAATTATATAAATCTAGCAATACAATTTAGACTTTTAATTTATATTTATTAAAAACTAAAACTATAAAAATGCAATTTCATAAAACTAAAATATTACTAATTTCTTTTATTTTTTTCTCTATAAACTTTGAATCCATTTCAAGGGTTTTAAATCAAGAAATTGTTTGGAATGCTGATGAATCTGGATATTTCTCGATTAAAAACAATGAGCTTATTTTAATAAGTACTAAAGGGAAAAAAAATCAAATAATAATTTCAAATGAAGATTTATTTATAAAAGATTTAGAAAAATATATTGAATTAAAAGCATTTTCTTTTTCGGCAAATAAAGAAAGAGTTTTAATTTTTACAAATACTAAAAGAGTATGGCGATATGAAACAAAAGGAGATTATTGGATATTTAATCTGAAATCAAAGGCCTTAAATAAAATTGGAAATAATTTAAAATCACAAAGTTTAATGTTTGCAAAATTTTCTCCTGACAATCAAAATATTGCCTATGTAAGCGAAAATAATATATATATTGAAAATATAATCACGAATAATATAACCAAACTAACAGATAGAAATAATACTCGAAAATTAATTAATGGAACTTTTGACTGGGTTTATGAAGAAGAGTTTGGATGTAGAGATGGATTTCTATTTAATCACAATGGGGATAAAATTTCTTTTTGGCAAATCGATGCCAACAAAGTGAAAGACTTTTACATGATTAATAATACCGACTCAATTTATTCATTTACTATTCCCGTTGAATATCCCAAAGTTGGTGAAAACTTATCTCCCGCTAGGATAGGAGTTATAGATATTAATGATAAAAAGACTACTTGGATGAAAATACCAGGAAAATCAGATGAATATTATTTACCTAGAATGACATGGGGACCAAAAAATAATGAATTATATATTCAACAACTTAATAGAAAACAAAACCATAGCAAACTATTTATTTCAAATGCTGGTTCCGGTGATTCGCAATTACTAATGGAAGAGAAGGATGAAGCTTGGGTAGATGTTGGGAGCTCATGGCCATACCAAGCTCAAGCTGGCTGGAAGTTTATTAATGATGGAACTGAATTTTTATATACTACAGAAAAAGATGGTTGGCGTCATATATATAAATTTAATATTGAATCAAAAAAAGAAGAGCTTATTACTAAAGGAGAATATGATATTATAAAAGCTCTATCATATGATGCAAAAAACAAAGAAATATATTTTATAGCTTCACCCGATAATCCTACCCAAAAATATTTATATAAAACAAATATTAATGGTAATGGAAAACTAGAAAAAGTAACTCCTGATATACTAGAAGGATCTCATAATTATCAAATGAGTACAAAGTCTAATTATGCTTTTCACTCTTTTTCAAACTATTTCACAAAACCTATGTCTGCTTTAATTTCTTTACCTAAACATAAAAGTATTAATGAAGAAGATGATATGATAAATAAATATGATCCAGCTACTAAGAGCTCAAGCAATATAGAGTTTTTTCAAATTTCTACTATTGATGATGTTACAATGGAAGGGTGGATAGTTAAACCAAAAAATTTAGACCCTAATAAAAAATATCCTGTTCTTTTTTATTTTTATAGTGAACCAGCAGGACAAACTGGAGTAGATAGATATGGTGCTGGCAGCAACGGTTTATATAATGGCAACCTGAGTGAAGATGGTTATGTATATGTAACATTTGATGGAAGAGGAACTCCATCGCCAAAAGGCAGGGCATGGAGAAAAGCAATTTACAGGGGTATAGGAAAAATAAATGTTAGAGATATGGGTATGGGAGCTTTAGCTGTTTTTAAAAAATATGATTTTATAGATACTTCAAGAGTTGCTGTTCATGGGTGGAGTGGTGGTGGATCTGCCACTTTAAACTGTTTGTTTCAGCATCCAGATATATTTCATACAGGAATTTCTGTAGCAGCTGTTGCAAATCAACTTACTTATGATAATATCTATCAAGAAAGATATATGGGAGATCCTAAAGAAACATATCAAGATTTTATTGATGGCTCTCCAATTACACATGCAAAAAATTTAAAAGGAAACCTATTATATATGCATGGTACTGCTGATGATAATGTACATTATCAAAATGCTGAAATGCTTGTCAATGAATTAATTAAGTATAAAAAAGTGTTTTATATGATGCCATATCCAAATAGATCTCATGGTATCAGTGAAGATAATGCACGGCCTCATGTTGCTCTTATGTTTACAGATTTTCTAAAAAAATACTGTCCTCCTGGAGGGAAATGATTTATAAAGAAGACATATCTATAACGAATCTAAACCTTACATCCTTATTAATTGTTCTTTCAAAAGCTTCATTAATTTGAGCCATCTCAATCATTTCAATTTCAGGATAAATATCATTTTCATTACAATAATTAATCATTTCTTGAGTCTCTGAAATACTGCCAATAGCGGAACCTATTATCCCTTTTCTTTTGTCAATTAATGAAAAGCTTGAAATAGCTAATGGTTCCATAGGTAAGCCTACAATCATTATTCTTCCATCCGTTTTTAATAAAGAAAAAACCTCAGCCATATCTCTATTAGCAGAAACAGTATCTAATATATAATTACATGAATTTTTAGCCTTATTTAATTGTTCTTCATTTTTAATATTTACAAAATTATGAGCTCCCATACTCATAGCGTCTTCTTTTTTTGATTCAGATGTACTAAAAACAGTAACTTCAGCACCCATAGCGGATGCAAACTTTACCCCCATGTGACCAAGACCCCCAAATCCTGTAATTCCAACTTTATCACCAGGCTTAACATTTACGTATTTAAGTGGAGAATATGTTGTTATACCAGCACACAATAATGGAGCGGCTTTATCTTTAGACATGCCTTTAGGTATTTTAATAACGTGACTATCTTTTACAACAATTTTTTTTGAATATCCTCCGTATGTTATCTGAGTAGTTCCATATTCATAAGAATTATAAGTAAGAACTATTCCTTCCTCACAATAATGATCCATACTATTATTACAATTTTTACATTTACCACAAGAGTCGACATAAACACCAACCCCTACTGAATCTCCAATTTTAAAATTTGAAACTGAACTACCTATTGACTCAACAACACCAATAATTTCATGTCCAGGAACCATTGGAAAAATAGAAGTATCATTCCATTCATTTCTTGCCATATGAATATCTGAATGACACACTCCACAATATTCTATTTTAATAAGAACATCATCGCTATTACAATTTCTTCTTTTTATATCATGAGGTTCTAAAGGTTTTTCTTGAGATAACGCTGCATATGATTTTACTTTATTCATAGTTATAAATTAATTTGAGTCTTTAATTTTTGATAAATTATTCATTTTATTAAATGCCTTTCTACTTAAAGCTTCATATTTTTTTATATCACCCAATAATATTAATTCATCACTATCAACAATTCTATGAGTATAATTAGCCATTTTTCCGGTTTTTGTACATACCGCATGAACTTTAGTTACGTACTCAGCAATAGCTAAAAGATTTGGCATTTGTCCAAATGGTTTTCCTTTGTAATCCATATCTAGACCTGCCACTATAACTCTTTTTCCAGAATTTGCAAGCGTATTGCAAACATCAACAATCTCTTCATCAAAAAATTGTACTTCATCAATGCCAATGACATCAAAGTTTTCAGAAAGTTTAATTATTTTGTTTGAACTACTTACAGATTTTGATTTGATAGTATTCGAGTCGTGTGATGTGACTTTTTTTTTACTGTATCTAGTATCTCTTTTAGGTTTAAAAACCTTAACCTTTTGTTTAGCTAATTTTACCCTTTTAATTCTTCTAATTAATTCCTCTGTTTTACCCGAAAACATAGATCCACAAATTACCTCAATCCAACCAACTTTATTTTCTCTATTAACAGACCTTTCTAAAAACATATCTAAATATAATAATAATTACAAGGTAAGTAAAAGGCGTTCCTATTAAATAAAAAAAGGAGATGAACTTTCGAACATCTCCTTTAAAGTACCCGGAGTGGGACTTGAACCCACACGGACTTTAAGGTCCACAGGATTTTAAGTCCTGCGTGTCTACCAATTCCACCATCCGGGCAAATTGTACTCTGAGCGAGATATGGGATTCGAACCCACGACCCCAACCTTGGCAAGGTTGTGCTCTACCACTGAGCTAATCTCGCTTAAATTAAAAGGAATGCAAATTTATAATCCTATAATAGAAATTCCTTTTAAAAAAGAGAAAAATTATAAGTTTATTTTTTATTATTTTTTAAAATTTCTATCATTTCATTTAGTTTAACAAGTGCCTGCAATGGATTTATCTCATTTATATTTACTTCATTAAGTAATTTTCTACATTTTTCAAAACTAGGGTCTGGAGTCAAAAAAGTTAGTTGTTTTGTAGTTATGTTCTTTAATTTTTTTTCCTTCAAAGATCCTTTTAATTTCTTTTTTTCTAGTTTCTCTAAAATTTCATAAGCACGAAGTAATATTTGATTAGGCATACCAGCCAATTGAGCAACATTGATTCCAAAACTATGTTCAATACCTCCAGGAATTAATTTTCTTAAAAAAATAATTTCATTATTAATTTCTTTAACTGAAACATTAAAATTTTTAACTCTTATTAAATTTTTTGATAATTGATTGAGTTCATGATAATGGGTTGCAAAAAGTGTTTTTGGCTTAAAATTTTCATGATTATGTAAAAATTCTACAATGGACCACGCTATAGATATTCCATCATATGTACTTGTTCCTCTTCCAATCTCATCCATAAGAATTAAACTTCTATCACTTAAATTATTCATAATACTTGATGTTTCTGTCATCTCAACCATAAATGTCGACTCACCTTTAGAAATATTGTCTGATGCCCCAACTCTAGTAAAAATTTTATCAACTATACCAATTTTTGCATAAGCAGCTGGAATATATGAACCTATCTGAGCAAGAAGTACAATAAGAGCAGTTTGTCTAATTAGTGCAGACTTACCAGCCATATTTGGTCCAGTAATAATCATAATTTGTTGAGAAATATTATCTAAATAAACATCATTTGGAATATAAACTTCTTCTGGCGATAAAGATTGTTCTATAATAATATGCCTTCCTTTTTTAATGTCAATAATTTTTTCATTAGAAATATTGGGTAAACAAAATTTATATTCAACCGCAGAATTTGAAAAAGAAATTATACAATCTAAAAAGCCAATGTTAAATGAATTTATTTGTAGCTGAGAAATATATTTTATAAGATTATTTAATAAATCTATGAAAAGATTGCTTTCTATGATTGAAATTTTTTCTTCAGCATTTAAAATTTTTTCTTCATATTCTTTAAGTTCCTCTGTTATATATCTTTCCGAATTTACTAATGTCTGTTTTCTAATCCAGCCCATAGGAACTTTATCCTTATGTACATTTCTAACTTCTAAATAATATCCAAATATTCTATTATAAGCTATCTTAAGAGATGATATCCCTGTTTTTTTAATTTCATTATTTTGAATTTCTAATAAAATATTTTTACCTGTTTTTGAGATATTTCTTAACTCATCAAGTTCTTTGTTATATCCTTCTTTAAATATTTCTCCAGAAGATAATAGTAATGGGGCATCATCATTTAATGCAGTATCTATTTTATTTATAACATTAGAGCATGAAACTAATTTTTTTGACCATTCTATTAATCTCTTATTTGAAGAATGTTTAATTAACATTTTAATTTCATCTAATGATAAAAGAGAATTTTTAAGATTTACTAATTCTCTAGGTGAAATTCTCAGAAGCGCAAGTTTAGAAGAAATTCTTTCGATATCAGAAATTGATTGTAAGGCAGTTGAAATATTATTTCTTAATTCTTTGTTTTCAATAAAACTTGAAACTAAATTTTGTCTATAATTAATTTCTTTTTTATTTAATAAAGGAAAAAGAATCCATTTACTCATAAGTCTTGAGCCCATTGCTGTAAATGTTTTATCAACAATATCTTTTAATGTGATAGAGTCTTGATGTAAGGGGGAAACTAATTCTAAATTTTTAACAGTAAACTTATCTAACCACATAAACTTATCGTTTTCAATTCTTGATAATGAATTAATATGGTTTAAATTTTTATGTTCTGTTAATTCTAAATAAAATAAAGTTGCACCAGAGGCTATAAGTCCCTCTTTTTGATTATCAACACCAAAACCTTTTAAATTTTTTACATTAAAAAAAGAAAGTAACTTATCATAAGAGTACCCAATTTTATAAACCCATTCATCAAGAAAAAAAAAGTTATTATCATTGAATTTGTCTAGAAAAAACTCTTTATTCTTTTTGGAACAAATAATCTCAGAAGGAGAGTAAGTGTTTATTAGTTTTTCTAATTGACTAAAATCACAATTTGTTAGAGAAAATTCACCAGTAGAGATATCTAAAAAAGATATTCCAAATAAATCTTTTTCTTTTGAGATTGATGCTAAATAATTATTTTTTTTAGAGTCTAAAACATTATCATTTAATGAAACTCCTGGGGTAACTAATTCTGTTACTCCTCTTTTAACAATACTCTTTGTTTTTTTTGGATCTTCTAATTGATCACAGATTGCAACTCTATTTCCTGCTTTAACCAATTTTGGAAGATAAGTATCTAATGAATGATGAGGAAATCCTGCGAGTTCAATATTTGAAGCTGCTCCATTTGATCTTTTTGTTAATACTATTCCTAAAGTTTTGCTAGCAGATATTGCATCAGAACCAAAAGTTTCATAAAAGTCTCCTACTCTAAATAACAATAGTGCGTTGGGATGCTTTGATTTGATTTCATTATACTGCTTCATCAAAGGCGTTTCCTGTGCATTTTTTGGTTTATTAATCAAAACTTTATCTTTTTTTTTATTAGCTTGTCCTTATTAAATGATCTTTCTAAAGATGGGAAAAGTATCTGAAAAAAAAAAGAATACATTAAAAAGAGATAAGGTTTTAAAATTTGCAAATGCAGAACTCCCCTCATTTCCTAAACTTATAGCTGGAACTGAAGGTTACTCGGGTAATTGGAATTTTGAAAAAGCAGCGCATTTACTAAGAAGAACTACTATAGGCCCAACATTAGAGGAAATAAATAAAAGTGTAGAAGAAGGACTAGATAAAACCTTAGAAAAATTACTAGATAATTCTGAAAAAATTTTTGAACCTCCAATTAATTATGCTGATGGTAAAGACGAACAAGTTCAATTAGGAGAAACATGGGTTAATGCAGTAAAACGTAGGGAGAAAGGAGATAGTGTAAGGAAATTTTCATATGCGGGCTGGAGAGTAAGTTTAATTCTAGATAAAAAAAATCCAATATCTATTAGAGAAAATATGGTTTTATTTTGGCAGAATCATTTTGCTACAGAGTGGCAAGCAGTAAAGGACTCTCGATATATATATTGGATGCATGAAAAATTTAGAAATAACTTCATTGGCAATTTTAAAGACATTGTCAAAGAAGTTAATATAGACCCACAAATGCTTGAGTATTTGAGTGGAATATATAATGTCAAGGAGGCTCCAAACGAAAATTATGCTAGAGAACTTTTTGAGCTATTTACTATTGGCAAGGGTCCCATAGATGGAGAGGATAGCTATACTTACTATACTGAATCCGATATTATCGAAGCATCAAAAGTTTTAACTGGTTGGCAAGTAGAAGAAAACTTTTCAGGAAGTGACAGACAATACTTTACTGAAGAAAGACATGACACTTCAACTAAGACATTCTCATCAAAATTTTCAAATAAATCTATAGCAAATAACGGAGATAAAGAACACGAAGATTTAATAGATATGATATTTGAAAGTGATAGGGTGTCAGAATATATATGTGAAAAAATTTACAGGTGGTTTGTTTATTATGCTATTGATGATGAGGTAAGAAATAAAATAATTTTACCATTAGCTAAAATATTTAGAGATAACAACTATGAAATAAAACCCGTCCTGGAGACATTATTTAATAGCTCTCATTTTTTTGAGCATCACACTCAAGGAGCAGTAATTAAAAGTCCCATTGATTTTAATTTTGGAATATTAAGACAAATTCCTTTAACAAATTTAGATGATATTTATTATTTCAATAAATATAAATTTTGGTGGATTAGACATAAAGAATTAGAAGCACAAGAACAAAGTATATTAGATAGTCCTAATGTTGCTGGATGGCCTGCATATTATCAAAGTCCACTATATCACGAGTTCTGGATTACTTCAGTGACCCTTCCTATGAGAACCAAAAACATTCGTAAATATTTTTCAAATAATGGAGTTTATAAAGTATCACCAGAAAATGGTGACTTAATGATAAAATCTGAACCTCTAAAAATTTTAGATTCTATTGATAAACCTTCGGATATTATTTTAATAGTAGAAACATTATGTAAATGGCTTTTCCCAATTTATAGTGAAATATCTGATAGCAGAAAGTCTGACCTAATAAACATAGTCATTGGCAATAACCCGAATTTATGGGAAGATGAATACAACGATTATATAAATGATCCAAATGATGAGAAAGAAGAGTCTTTAAATAAAAAATTAAGAATTCTACTTCAAGAGATATGTTTAACGCCTGAATATTATTTAAGCTAATATGAAAAGAAGAGATTTTATAAAAAAATCTATACCTCTCTCTACAATTCCATTGTACGTTTCGGGTATACCAATCAGTGTTATGGGTAATTCATCCACAATAGCTGCATTAACGAATGCGGGTTCTATTTCAGATAGATGTTTAGTATTAGTTTTTCTTGGTGGGGGTAATGATGGAATCAACACTTTAATTCCAATAGATCAGTATGATGTATTGATGAGAGATGGGTCTGGAGGTGACTCTAAACCCCTTAGAAGACCTGATCTTATGATTCCTGAAAACAAAATATTAAAAATGGACGGGCTTTCAGATACTGGATTACACTCAAGTATGGAAAAATTTCAAACTCTATTTAATGAAGATAAGTTGGGGTTTGTTAGAAACGTTGGATATCCAAACCCAAATAAATCTCATTTTAGATCTACAGATATATGGAATACCGGTTCTTATTCTCATGAATTTAAAAATAGTGGCTGGTTTGGAAGATATCTAAGTAATAACCATCCTTCATATCCCGAGGGTTATCCAAATAATGATTTTCCAGATCCTCTTGCTCTAACAATTGGAAATAACTCATCTACTACATGTCAAGGGCCAATTATTAATATGGGGATGTCTATAAAAAGCTTAACCTCTTTTCCAGAAATAAAGGAAGGAGAAGGGGATGTGCCAGAAACACCTTATGGACATGAGCTTGAATATATAAGAACTGCATCAAAAATAACTAATGATTATTTTGATAGATTAGAAGAAGCGGCAACATATGGAGGCTCATCAAAAATTGAATATCCTGACTCTAAACTTGCAAATCAATTAAAGATGGTTGCTCAACTAATAGCCGGTGGACTAAAATCAAAAATATTTATTGTAAAAACAGGAGGTTTTGATACACATGCCAAACAAGTAGATGCTGGAAGCCCAGAGACTGGACAACATCCAGATTTAATGGAAAACCTTACAGAATCAATTTATGCTTTTCAGCAAGATATAATAGATAGAAATCTTGAAGAAAGAGTTTTAACAATGACCTACTCTGAATTTGGTAGGCGTGTCTTTCAAAACAAATCATACGGTACAGATCATGGAGAAGCTGCCCCAATGTTTTTTATTAGTCCTTTTGTAAACCCTTTACCAATAGGAACGTTACCAGCTTTAGAATTTATAGATAATATTGAATATGAATATGATTTTAGATCAGCATATGGTTCCATTTTAATGGATTGGTTTGGGGTTGAGGAATCAACAATAAAATCAATATTATATGAAGACTTTAAATATATCCCAATTATAATAGGAACAAGGACAGACATAAATGAACCACATCCAATGTCTAAAAGAATACAAGCATACCCTAATCCATTTAATAATTTTTTAAACATCAAAATTGAAAATGCTAGTGGAAGCACTTTAGTTAAAGTAGTAGATTCTAATGGGCGTGAGATTAAAGAGCTTGTAAATAAAAAACTAAAAGCTGGAACTCATAATATTAGATATAATGGCTCAAAATTAAAGAATGGTCTTTATTTTATATTACTTGAAAATAATGGCAAAAGATATGGTGTTTCAATTATAAAAAGGGATTAATCCTAATTATGAAAAAAACCAAAATTGAAGACCTAAAAAGAATTGAAGTTGAAGATTTTAAAAAATCAAAAAAACACGATGTTATTGTTATTCTTGATAATGTAAGAAGTTTAAATAATGTTGGTTCGTGCTTTAGAACTTCGGATGCATTTTTAATTAAAAAATTATATTTAATAGGTTTAACAGGAAAACCCCCAAATCGTGATATTGAAAGAACTGCTCTTGGCGCAACCCAATCTGTTGAGTGGGAACACGTAAAAAATATTAATGAAATAGGACAAAAATTAAAAAAAAATAATTGGAAAATTGTCCTTATAGAGCAAACAGATAAAAGTGAAAATCTAAAAAAATTTATTCCTAACCCTAAAGATAAATATGCTTTTGTTTTTGGTAATGAAGTCTTTGGTGTATCAGATGAATCGTTAAGAATAGCAGAATCAGCTATTGAAATTCCACAGTTTGGAACTAAACACTCGTTTAATATATCGGTCTCATTGGGTATAGTATTATGGGACTATTTTTCTAAAATTAAATAGGCTCACAAAGAGAAGGTAATTTTGCTTCAAATAGATTTTTAATCTTTTCTAAAAAAATCTTATCACATGCTATTTTTCTTCCATCTATTTCTGTAACAGGAGTAATCTCACCATTTGTTCCTGTAGCAAAAACAAGATCTGCATTAATAAATTCTACTAATGAAAGGTCCCTCTCAGATATATGAATTTTATTTTCTTCAAAAAGAAGCATAAACGTTTCTCTAGTTATTCCTGGAAGACAAGCGTGAGCGAATGGTGTAAAAACTTTATTGTTTTTTACCATAAATAAATTAGTATCATTTAATTCAGCAACAAACCCCCTATCATCTAACATAACTGCAGCATCATAACCTGAAATATTTGCCTGAATTTTAGCTATAACCAAACTCATCATATTATTATGATGAATTTTAGAATCTAAAAATTGAGGAATACTCCTTCTAATAGATGAGCTTATGGCCCTTATTCCAGAAGAAAAATCATATACTTTCTTTTTCCACTCAGCTAGAATAATTAATGAACAACCTGATTGATTAAGTCTAGAATCCATACCAGAAGTAATTTTTTCTCCCCTTGTGAGTGTCAGTCGAATGTGAGTGTCGTTACTCATGTCGTTTGCATCTAATGTTTGTCTTATAGCATCTTTAACAAACTCTTTAGATGGAATTTTTTCATATGCCAAAGCATGAGCTCCCTCAATCAACCTAGATAAATGCTTATCTAAACAGACTATCCCTTCAGAATAAACCCTTAACCCTTCCCAAACTCCATCTCCATTTTGAACAATACTATCGAAGACTGAAATATTTGCCTTATCCCTATGAAGCAGATTACCATTAACATAAATTACTATGTCTTTATTTTTTGAATTATATTTTTGAAGCATATTATATATGAATTGATTTTTTTGTTAATTTATTATAATATTTTAAAGCTTCAAAATAAAGTGCTTCACAATGAGAGGGAAGCTCCCTATTACTTGTTTGCTGTTTTATAAAACCTGTAGACTTATGAACGTTTTTATACCAAAAGTCAGCCCATGCACCATCCTCTTTAATTCCTCCTTCTGACCAACTTAACATCGAATCATAAAATTTTATATCTAATTTTTTACATAATTTTTCTAATAGTTTGGGTGGATCTTTTAAAATTTGAGCTGAATCTAAAACACCAGGAGAAGTATTATCCATCTCACAAATAATTTTATAAAGCTCCCAAGATTTTTTTAAACCTATATCTTTCATTTGTGGATTTTTTATAACCTGCGCAAAAGAAGCAATAAGTTGGCTAGGATTCCTAACTAAAAATAAATTTGTCATATTCTTTAAAAAAGATAGATCCATTTCTTGATGATGATGAGCCATGTTTTTTAAAAATAAAACTTCACACCCTGAAGTATTAAATATATTATCTAATACTTTATTGATATTAGAAGACATTGTTTCCAATGTTTCTTTTCTTCCTGGATGAGATATACCAGTAGAAGAAAGGTAATGTGCGTAAAATGGTTCATCAATAACTTGTGTATCTGGTCTTTGAGAAAAAGAATACATTAAAGCTGTTGATAAATTTCTTGGACCAGAAATTAAATTTATAATCTTCATAATGTTGTTAAAAAATGAAAAATAATCAATTTTGAACTTAAATAATTATAAGATTAATAAAAGATTTTATGAATTTATATTTTTATTATTTCTAAATATTATTTTTAACTTTATTAAAGTATTTTATTTACATAATATTAAAACCAAAATTAAACCGGTCATAATTTAAAATTATTGTTTTATGAATAAATTATATTTTTTACTATTTGCTCTTTTCTTTTTTTCTTCATGTGGGGAAGAAAATAATTTGCTTCCTATTGAAGCCATGATTGTTACTAATTTATATGCTCCAGAAACATTAAATGAAGGAGAGCCTCCTTCTGGTGATTATGTGAAATTTAGTTTTCTAGAACAAAAAGTTGTAAAAGGAGATGATTGGGATATTGCTTTTAGGGGGACTGATATAGTAGTTAACGGCGGTTATTCTGCCAACAGTGATGAACCAGCAAGAACAGGAATTGGTGCAGCATATATTATCTTTGGAAATTATGGTAGTATAAAAAATGTTGATGAAGGTCTTTTCAAAGAAGATTCAGAAAATAGTAGAGCAATTAAGAATGAAAGTGAAAGTGGTTGGTATACAATAGAATCACCAGGAACTTTAATAGTGCCAGTAGAAAGTAAAACATTAATTTTTAAAACCCATAATGGGAAATTTGCCAAAATGAAAATTCAAAGTTATTATAAAGATGCCCCTGATAACCCAAACCCATTTATAGATCAAGCATCAAATTATACTTTTAATTATACCTATCAACCAAATAAAGGGATAACGACATTCTAGGAAATAAAACATTAGAGTACTAACTTATCATACAATAAATTTTATAATTAATTATTTGTAATTATTCTAAATAATATTATATTCGCAACTAATCTTAATTAAATGTTTGGTTGTCGTTAAGGTTAAAAGTTAAGAAGTTTACAATTTTTAACAATAAAAGGGGTTTTTTTAACCCCTTTTTTTATTTATAATTATTCTAATAATTATAAATAAAATGTATAAATAATACATTTTAAACTTTCAATGTATCATTTAAAACAACTTTTAAGTAATCCTTTATCGTTTTACTAAAAAATTATTCTATTATTTGTAATTATTCTAAATAAATATGATATTGCGGAGTTATTTAAAATAAATCTAAATAAAATGAAAAAAATTAATCTATTATTATTTATTATTACTGGATTGTTTTTCTCTGCATGTACAGAGGATGATCCTGCACAAAAAGATATTGTTGTTGTTACACCAAATGCTTATGCATTTGAAAGAGACGGAGCTAGCACTGTTAGTTATGGTGGTCAAACAACAAGATTAAAAATGGCTAGCGCAATTTACACTGCACTTAAAACAACAAGCTTCACACAACCTGAAATTGATAACATGTTTAACAATGGTGAAGGATTCACTGACACAAGTTTAAATGGTACAGGCAAAAAGCTTGGAAATAAAACTGCCGCTTATGGCTCTGCAACTGTAAAGCCTTGGTTTGATGCTCAAATCACAGAAGCTGTTAATATTGTTTTTCAAGCAGTAAATGCGTCTACTGATGCTTCAGCTGGAGTAGCGGGTACTTATACTGACACAGGAGGAAGCCAAAGAAGTGTAAAAATTAATGCTAAAGGGCATGAGATAAATCAATTGTTTACCAAAGGATTAATGGGCGCACTAGTTGGAGATCAAATCATATATGGCTATTTGAGTAAAGCTAAATTAGATGGTGGAGATAACATTTCAAATAATGACAATGGCGTTTTGGTTGATGGCAAAAACTATACTAATATGGAACACTATTGGGATGAAGGATTCGGATATTTATATGGGATGGAAACTGATATTTCAAACTCCTCTATTGAAGGTGATGGTATTATATTAGACAAATATTTATCAAAAGTTGATGGAAGTAGTTTGCCGGGCATTGCACAAGAAATCTATGATGCTTTTAAATTAGGTAGAGCAGCAATAACAGCTGGTAATTATACTATTAGAGATGAGCAAGCTGAGATAATTAAAACAAAAATATCACATGTTATTGGCAGAAAGGCTGCTGATTATCTTAGGGGTGCTGCAACTTCTTACAGTGCTGGGAATATGGCAGATGCTTTTCACTCAATGTCAGAAGCATATGGGTTTATTCTTAGTCTCCAATTTACTAAAAATCTAACAACTGGTGCTCCATACTTCTCTAATTCTGAAGTTAATAATCACCTGGCAACTATTGATGACTTTTGGGCGATAAGTGAAAACGCTGCAGTATCTTTACCTGCAATAGCCTTGGAAATTGAAACAAGATTTGGCTTTTAAGCTAGTTTAAACTTAATAACCAATTATATTATTAATCCAGCACTGTTATCAAAGCGCTGGATTTTTAAATTTATAAATATGTTAAAAAAACTTCCTTTATTATTAATATTTACTTTTTGGGTATCTGCTTGTAATAATTCTGATAGTGACAATTTAGATCTGAATTTTGACAGATCTGCACTTTTAATTAACTGGGCTGATAATATTATTATTCCTGCATATAATTCTTTTAAGGATAATCTGATTGAACTTCAAAGTTCTTCTAATGAATTTAAAAATAACATCAACGAAAATAACTTAGAATTACTCAGAGAAAAATGGATTAAAGCTTATAAATCATGGCAACATATAGAAATGTTTAATATTGGTAAAGCTGAAGAAATCTATTACGCATCTAAAATGAATGTGTATCCTGCTGATATTATAAGAATAAATTCTAACATAGAATCAGGTAATTATGACTTTAATAATGCAAATAATAACTCCGCTCAAGGATTCCCCACTTTAGACTACCTATTATATTTTAAAGAGAGTGATGGAACGCAAGTTATAGATAAATTTTTGTCAACCGAAGGGGATAAGCACATGAGCTATCTAATAAATGTGGTAAATCAAATGGTAATAAATACAGAAATCGTAGTAAATGACTGGCCTACATATAGAGACACATTTGTAAAGTCTACAGAAAATACAGCAACCTCCAGCGTAAATAAACTCACAAATGATTTTATTTTTTATTATGAAAAAGGATTAAGAGCAAATAAAATAGGTATTCCTGCTGGAATATTTTCTGCAGCTCCTATTACAGAAAATGTAGAAGCCTATTACAACCAAAATATTTCAAAAATATTAATACTGGAGGCTATAGATGCTGTTCATAATTTTTTCTTAGGAAAAGCTTTTAATAGTAATTCGAAAGGCGATAGTTTTAAAACTATTATTGAAACTTTAACTAACAACACTGAAAGTAACTTAGGAAATATAATTGACAATAAATTGTCAGACGCAAAAACAAAAATTAATGATCTTAATGAAAATTTTGTTACACAAATTGAGTCAGATAATACAACTTTTTTAAGAACTTATGATGCCATACAAGAAGTTGTTGTTCTACTTAAAGTTGATATGCTTCAAGTTTTAAACATAAACGTTGACTACGCAGACGCGGACGGAGATTAATATAATATTATAAATTGACAAATGGGTCAAATTAATTCATATTTCAATAAATATACCGACTCATCTCCACTTGTTATTTTTAGAATAGGTTTTGGGCTATTAATGTCTTTAAGCATAATAAGATTTTGGTCTAAAGGATGGATAGAATCTTTATATTTAGAACCTGACTTTCATTTTTCATATTATGGATTTGAATGGGTTCAACCATTAGGAAACTATACATACTTATTATTTATAATTTGTTTTATCTCTTCATTTTTTATAACTATAGGATATAGATATAAATGGTCTGTATTGTTCTTTTTTTTAAGTTTCACTTATATAGAATTGATGGACAAAACAACTTATCTTAACCACTATTATTTTATAAGTATTTTAAGCTTTTTGCTATTTTTTATCCCCGCAAATGCTGCATTTTCTTTTGATAGTTCTAAAAACCTTAAGTCTTATAAAAAAATACCCCTTTGGTCAATAGACTCAATAAAAATATTAATTACAATAGTTTATTTATATGCTGGAATATCAAAAATAAATTCTGATTGGTTATTTCAGGCCATGCCTCTAAAAATATGGCTACAATCAAAATATGACCTTCCTATTATAGGAAATAATATAATGCAAGAAAATTGGTTTCATTACTTAATGAGCTGGGGAGGATTAATATACGATCTAAGTATCCCTTTTTTATTAATGATAAAAAAAACAAGATTTTTTGCATTTATAATGGTTGTTTTTTTTCACCTATTTACTGTAATTCTTTTTCCAATAGGTATGTTTCCCTATATCATGATACTTAGTTCTTTGATCTTTTTTGATTCTAATATTCATAATAAAATATTAAATCAAATAAAGAAACTTTTAGCTTGGATAAAAAGTTCTAAAAAACTGATAAATGTAGAAATTAAAGAAAAACTTATAGTTAAAAAACAAAAGCTGACTCTATACATACTCAGTATTTTTTTTGCTATTCAAATTGTTTTTCCTTTTAGATATTTAATTTATCCAGGAGAATTATTTTGGAATGAAGAGGGTTATAGGTTTTCTTGGAGGGTTATGTTAATTGAAAAAAAAGGATACACTAATTTTAAAATAAAAAATACTGTTGATGGATCAAGTTTTTATATAAAAAATGAAAAATTCTTAACTCCATTTCAAGAAAAACAAATGAGTTTTCAACCTGATTTTATTCTTGAATACGCACATTATCTAGGAGATTATTATTCAAAAAAAAATAAAACAAATATTGAGGTGTATGCGGATAGCTTTGTGGCACTAAACGGAAGACAAAGTCAAAGATTTATTGACCCTAACATTGACCTATATTTGCAAAAAGAATCTATCAATCATAAAAAATGGATTTTACCACTAAACGATGAAATTAAAGGATTTTAAATTACTTATTATTTTTTCTTTTATTTGTTCATTTTCTCATGCACAAAATAAAGTTTTTGGAATTATAACAGAAGAGGGAACAGACATTATCAATAAAAAAGTATTTATATATGATGATGTTTCTAAACTTTTAACTACCTCAAATAAAAATGGGTATTATGAGTTTTATACTAACAAAAAAGAAATGAATTTAATTTTTTTATTAGTTGGTAATCAATTCATTGAAAAAAAAATAAAAATATTAGATAATATAGAGTTAAATATTTTTTTCCCATTAAAAACAAAAGAACTTTCCGAGGTAATTATAAAAGGCCAAAAAATAAGAGAATTTAAACTTAAAAGACTAAAAGATGTTGAAGAAACAGCTATCTATGCTGGTAAAAAAACAGAAGTTATATTAGTTAAGCAATCAATGGCAAACCTTGCCTCAAATAATTCAAGACAAGTTTATAGTCAAATTTCAGGATTAAATATTTATCAAAACGATGATGCTGGTTTGCAATTAAATATTGGAGGGAGAGGCCTTGATCCCAATAGAACATCAAATTTTAATACACGTCAAAATGGTTATGATATAAGTGCAGATGTCTTAGGTTATCCTGAAAGTTATTATACACCACCATCTGAAGCGTTAAAAGAAATTCAAATAATTAGAGGTGCAGCGTCATTACAATATGGGACTCAATTTGGTGGTCTTTTAAATTTTATAATGCAAGAACCTGTAAAAAATAAAGACATTGAATTAACAATAAGAAATACATTAGGCAGCAATAAATTATTTACAAATTTTAGCAGCATAAGTGGAACAAAAAATAAGATTAGTTACTTCGCATATTCAAACTATAAAAAAGGAAATGGGTTTAGAATAAATTCTAATTTTAATTCATTTAATTATCATTTTAACTTAGGAATTCAAATCAATGAAAAATCTAAACTTTTAGGAGAAATATCTAGCCTTAAATATCTTGCTAAACAAGCAGGCGGTTTAACGGATACTATGTTTAAATTAAACCATCTTCAAAGCAACAGAAACCGAAATTGGTTTAGATTAAATTGGTTTTTATATAATATTAAATTTCTTCATACATTTTCTTCTAAGAAAAATTTCTCTTTAAACATCTTTGGGCTAGACGCGAATAGAGAATCTATTGGGTTTAGAAGTAATAGAGTAAGTCAAATAGATCCAAATAATGAGAGAGATTTAATAAAAGGAAATTTTAACAATTATGGGTTTGAAAGTAGAATATTACAGAATTATAAATTAGCAAAAATCAAAGGAGTTAGTGTATTTGGAATCAAGTTTTATAAATCTAAAACGACAAGCAAACAGGGTCCTGGTTCTAAAAACTTTGATGATGACTTTAACTTTTATATAAATCGATTTCCTAATTATCAAAATCAATCAGAATATAAATATCCAAATACCAATGTGGCATTATTTGGAGAAAATATATTTTATTTAAATGAAAAATTATCATTAACTCCAGGAATACGTTTTGAAAATATTATAACAAAAAGTGATGGTTTTTATAAAAAAATAAATCTTGATGCAGCTGGAAATGTCATATTAAATGAAATTAATTATGAAAAGAAAATAAACAAAAGATCTTTTTTCTTATTAGGGTTGGGTCTTAGCTATAAAAACCATTCTGATTTTGAATTATATGGTAATATTTCACAAAATTATAGATCAGTAACATTTACAGATATTAGTATAATTAACCCCGCCTTTTCAATAAACCCAAACATTACTGATGAAAAAGGATTTACAACAGATGTTGGTATTAGAGGAAATTATAATAAGTTAATTACTTATGATTTAACAGCATTTAATATTGTATATGATGATAGAATAGGATTTGTGCAAAAAGCATTTAACGATGGAAGTATAAAAAGTGAAAGGGGCAATATTGGAAATGCAATAATGTATGGATTAGAATCATTAATAGATATTGATTTTAATAACATTTTTGTAAAAAACAACAACATAAGTTTAAATTATTTTATTAATGCTTCTATAATTGATTCTAGATATATAAGTTCTACAGAAAATGGTGTTGTCGGAAAAAAAGTCGAATTTGTTCCAAACATCAATATTAAAACTGGAATTAAACTTGGATATAATAATTTTATATTAAACATACAATACAGTTATTTATCAAAACAGTTTACAGATTCTTCTAATGCTATAGAAGGTAATATAAGCGGAGTTATTGGTCAAATTCCTTCATATGATATATTAGACTTATCTGTGTCATATGTTTTTAAAAAAATAAAAATAGAAACAGGAATAAACAACTTAACTAACAATTCATATTTTACTAGAAGAGCTACTGGTTATCCGGGGCCAGGAATAATTCCATCACCTCCCATTAATTCATATTTAACTTTTCAAATTAAATTATAATAATCAGTCAACCCATTCTACAATAAAAAGATTAATATCTCTAGATCCTCCATTATTTCTATTGGATGAAAAAGCTAACTTTTTACCATCATTTGAAAAAATTTTTACAAATAGGATCAAAATATATTAAATCCAACTTTTTAAAGTTTACATAAATTTCCTGATTTTCAGATATTGCTTTCTTAGAAAAAAAGTGCCAAACCTCATTATTACATCTTCCTTTAATTCTATATTCTCGACCTTGGAAAAAACACTTTTCTACTTTTATTTTATGCTCTGATTTTGCAACTACCTCAACCTTTTCTGGTCGAACATAATAAGTCTCATTATCCACAAATAACTTATTCATATCCCCAAGAATTGTAGCGCAATAACAATTTGCAGGTTCACAATACATTTTTTCTGGATTATCATATTGTTGAACAATTCCTGCCTTGAAAATTAAAATTTTATCAGAAATATTTAAAGAATCATTAATGTCATGGGTAACTAAAACGGTAGTGGTATTTGTCTCCTTAATTATTTTATAGATCTCCTCTCTCATAGACTGCTTTATTGTAGAATCTAAATTACTAAATGGCTCATCTAATAATAAAAGCTCCGGCTCCCTAATTAATGCTCTAGCTACACATGCTCTTTGTTGCTCACCTCCAGATAATTCGTGTGGAAACCTTTTAACTAAATACTTTAGGCCTGTAAGAGATAAAATATAATCTAAGTTGTTTAAAAATTTTTTATCAAGATTAAATATTACATTATCCTTTAAGTTAAGATGAGGAAATAAAGGGTAATCTTGAAATACAAATCCGATTTTTCTATCCTGAGGTTTTATAAAAATTCCATTATCATTAAGAGCTACTTTATTTAGATAAATAGAACCTGAGTTTATTTTTTCCAACCCAGCAATACATTTAAGAAATGTGGTTTTCCCAGACCCACTCTCACCTAAGAAAGAAATTATCTCTCCTTTTTTTACAGAAAATGTTAATTTTTTTATAATTGGGAGCTCCTTATTATAATACTTTACCAGATCATTTATTTCAAGATACATTTAACTGCTTGTTAATTATTTTCTTCAAAATTAATAATAACACACTGCCTATAATAATTATAGAAAGAGAATATATGCTAGATAAGGGCAACATCTCTTCAACCGCAAACTCGTATGTTTGAGTGGCTAGAGTATCAAAATTAAAAGGCCGAAGTATTAATGTAATTGGTAATTCTTTCATAATATCAACGAAAGTGACAATAAAAGCACTTATTAGAGCAAACTTATTTATGGGAAGGTGGATTTTTTGAAGCAATTTTAATGGTCCTAAACCTAAATTTTTTCCTGTATCATCATAAGATTCAGGATGCTTATCCAAACTTGACTTAATGGGTGATTTTCCAACAGCTAAAAATCTAATAAGATAAGCATACACTAAAATATAAAATGAACCTATTAGTGGAAATGAAAAAAAGGAATCTATAGTAGTAAAAAGCATTATTAATCCCAGTGCAATTACAGCACCAGGAATTGCATAACCTAATGAAATTAACTGACTAATTGTTTTATTAATTTTTGTTTTAGAAATTTTTTGAATAAATAAAAAGAAAAGTGCAACAATAATGATTATAAAAGAAGATAATGATGAAACAAAAATAGTATTAGAAGAAAGTGTAAAAAGGCGCACGAAATCAATATTTGAATATGTTTGAATTACATTATTTATTATAAAAAGCAAAGGAATTAAAAACCCAAAAACAAAGGGTATTGAACAAATAATATGAACAAATAATAATTTGCTTTTATTAATAGATAATCTTTTTTGAATATAAACATTTGTGTCATAATAAAACTTTGTTTTTGAAGATGAAACTTTTTCTAAAAAGAAAAATAAAATAACTACAAATAATAATAAACAAGCTAGTTGAATTGCTGTCCCAACATCTCCAAGGGAATTCCATGCTTTAAAAATACCGGCAGTATAAGTGTTAATTCCAAAATATTTAACAGCTCCATATTCATTTAAAACCTCCATGATAACTAAGAATAATCCTGAAAAAATCGCAGGCCTAGATAAGGGTAAAATAATTTTATAAAAAGTTTTAAATGTAGAAAGCCCTAAATTTTTAGATAAATCAATATAGTTTGAACCCAATAAACTAAAAGCAATTCTTGCTGCGGTATAAATATAGGGATATAATGCAAAGCCTAATAAAATACCTAGTGTTTCAATTTGAAGATAATCTATATTGAAATATACTGAAATGGCTGGAAAATTATTTCTTAAAGTAGATTGAATTGGTCCAGTAAAACTTAAAATATCAATATAGGTAAACCCCATAATGTAGGAGGGTATTGCTAATGGTAAATAAAGAACAATATCATAAAAACTCCTTCCATAAAATCTATAATTACTTATAAACCAAGCAGGAAAAATTCCAAATAACAAAGCAAAAAAAGAAGTTATAAATATTAAATAGAAAGTGTTTAAAGTATAGTCAACCAATACGGTTTCCCATAGATAAAAAAAGGAATTTCCAGGCTCAGAAAATAATTTTATAAAAAGAATTACTATAGGCAATAAGAGTAAAAAAGCAATAAATAAACTTCCTAATACCCATCTTTTATTTTCTACAAAAAATACTTTTTTAATTATTTCCAACCTGTTTTATCAAAAACAAATATAGCATCTTCTCTAAATTTACCCAATAAATTTAAATCTAGATTATCTGGTCTAAACTTACCCCAATTTTTTACAATATCATCAGGCTCAACTTTAGGGTTAACAGGATACTCATAACTATTATTAATATATACCTTTTGAGCTTCTTCACTTGTTAAATATTCTATTAGTTTAATCGCATTTTCACGATTAGGTGAATTTTTTGTTAAACCAATTGCTGAAACATTTATGTGACTTCCCCTTTCTCCTTCTCCTTGATTGGGAAAAAATACGGAAACAGAATTTCCAGCTTTTAATTCTTCTTCTTTTTCAGAAGATAAAAGTAACCCGATATAATAAGAATTAACAATAGCAATATCTCCTTGACCTGCAGCAATTGCTTTAACCTGGTCTCTATCACTACCTTTTGGGTCTCTAGCAAAATTACTAACTAATCCTGAAGACCAAGCTTCAGCTTTTTCTTGACCTAAATTAGCAACTATTGAAGACATAAGAGCTTGATTATATGCGTTTGAAGATGATCTCACCAAAAGTCTTCCTTTCCATTTAGGATTTGACAAATCTTCATATGTACTTAGGTCTGATTCATTAACTCTCTCATTACTATAAACAACTATTCTTGCTCTATAAGTAATTGGAGTCCAATAACCAGCCGGATCTATAAATTCATCACTTACATTTTTAGAAATGATTGGTGATGTAAGCTTTTGAAGAAGATCTAATTCTCTTGCTCTATATAACTTTCCCGCATCAACAGTTATAAATAAATCTGCGGGGCTGTTTTCTTTTTCGTTTTTTAATCTTTCTATTAACTCATCTGCATTTGCTTTAACAACATTAACTTTAATTCCAGTTAATTGTTCAAAATTTTTGTACTGAATTTCATCAACAGTATAGTGTCTTTGACTATAAATATTGATTTCGTTTAATTTTTTTTCTGTTGGAGAACAGCTAGCATAAAGCAATACTATTAGTATAACATTACATAATTTGTTCATATTTTCTTATTTAGATTAATTCTAAACTGCAATTAATACTAATTATTTTAAAAATCAAAAAGAATTCAACTATAATATGATTGGTCATTTAAATGCTTAAAATTTATTTATGTGTAATTTTGTAATGAAATGAAAAAAAGAATTGAAAAAGATACCTTAGGATCACTTGAAGTTGCTCATGATAAATACTGGGGTGCTCAAACACAACGATCTCTACAAAATTTTGATATAGGCTTTGAAAAAATACCTTGGGAGATTATTGAAAGTTTTGCAGTTTTAAAAATGGCTGCTGCAGAGACAAATTTTGATCTTGGGGTAATTGAAAAAGAAAAAATGGAATTAATTAGTCAAGTGTGTGGTGAAATTTTAGATGGAGAATTAATAGATCATTTTCCTCTATCCGTATGGCAAACGGGTTCTGGGACACAAACAAATATGAATCTTAATGAAGTAATAGCAAATAGAGCTCATGTAATCTCTGGAGGAAAACTCACAGATAATATTAAAAGTATTCACCCAAATGACCATGTAAATAAATCACAATCTTCAAATGATACGTTTCCAACAGCCATGAATATGGCCACATATCATATTTTAAAAAGCTTCACATTAATTCAGCTTGAAGAACTACACAAACAGCTAGTTAAAAAAGCAAAAGAATTTAAAAACATTATTAAAATTGGAAGAACACATTTTATGGATGCTACTCCACTCAGTCTTGGAATGGAGTTTAGTGGATATGCCTCACAAATTGAACATGGAATTAAAACTCTAAAAGAATCTTTCGATCATCTTTCTGAACTTGCTCTAGGTGGTACAGCTGTTGGAACAGGTCTAAATACCCCAAAAGGATATTCACAATTGGTTGCTAAAAAAATTACTGAAATTACTGGATATAAATTTAAAAGTGCACCGAATAAATTTGAAGCTCTAGCTGCAAATGATGCTATGGTAAAATCTTCTGGTGCCTTAAAAAACCTTGCAGTTTCTCTTATGAAAATAGCAAATGATATAAGAATGTTATCTTCTGGTCCAAGAAGTGGCATAGGAGAAATTCAATTGCCAGAAAATGAGCCGGGCTCATCTATTATGCCAGGAAAGGTTAACCCAACCCAATGTGAAGCCATGACAATGGTATGTTCTCAGGTAATTGGAAATGATGTAGCTGTCAGCATTGGTGGAATGAGTGGACAATTTGAATTAAATGTTTATAAACCAATGATTGCTCATAACGTATTAAATTCTGCTAGACTTATTGGTGATGCTTGCTTATCTTTTAATATAAATTGTGTAAAAGGAATAAAGGCCAATAAAAAAGTAATTAATGAAAAGGTTGAAAAATCATTAATGTTAGTAACCGCCTTGAATACTCATATTGGTTATGAAAATGCAGCTAAAATTGCTAAAAAAGCACACAATGAAGGAACTACACTTAAAGAAGCTGCTGTTTCTTTAAATCTTGTTTCCGAATCTGATTTTGATAAATGGGTAGATCCAAAAAAAATGATCGGATAATTAAAAAATGATATCCTATAAAACATCTGAAGAAATAGAATTAATAAGAGAAAGTGCTCAACTTGTATCTAAGACTTTAGGAGAACTAAACAACTATATTATTCCTGGAACCCTACCTATAAACCTTGATAAAATAGCTGAAACATTTATTAGAGATCATGATGCTATGCCTGGATTTTTAGGTCTCTATGATTTTCCAAATTCTCTCTGTATTTCTATAAATGAACAAGTAGTTCATGGAATTCCTAGTAATATACCATTAGAGAATGGAGATATAATTTCAATAGATTGTGGCGTTTTAAAAAATGAATTTTATGGAGATCACGCATACACATTTGCTGTTGGAGAAATAAAGAAAGAGATTCAACAGCTTTTAGATGTTACAAAAGAATCACTTTATAAAGGGATTGAAAAACTAAAAATTGGTAATAGGGTTGGAGATGTAAGTCATGAAATTCAATCGTATACAGAAAGCTATGGATATGGTGTAGTTAGGGAATTGGTAGGCCATGGACTAGGAAGAAAAATGCATGAAGACCCTGAAATACCTAATTATGGATTAAAAAATACTGGACCAAAAATTAAAAATGGTTTGGTTGTTGCCATAGAACCAATGATTAATCTAGGAACAAAAGATATATTGCAACTAGATGATGGATGGACTATAATTACGAAAGACAAAAAACCTTCTGCACATTTTGAACATAATGTTGCTATAATAAATGGGAAAACAGAAGTTTTATCAACTTTTGAATATATAGAATCTAATCACTAGATATCATTTCATATAAATCATCCAAGTATTTTCTATTATTTGATAATCTTGGAATTTTATTTTGACCTCCCAATCTGTTTTTTTTCTTTAACCATTTGTCAAATGTTCCTTCAGATAAACATTTAACATCCGGAGCTTCTAAAGCAATATTTTTATATCTTTTCGCTTCATAGTCTGAATTTAATTTTTTTAATTCACTATCTAAAGAATTAACAAAACCATTTATGTTGTCAGGTGTTCCAATAAACTCAATAAACCATTCATGTCTCCCTTTATTATTACCAGAAATATATACAGGTCCTGCAGTATAATTATAAAAGGAAACGTTGTGTTCTTTACATGCCTTTTCCATTGCTTTATCTGCGTTTTCAATAATTAATTCTTCCCCAAAAGCATTTATAAAATGTTTTGTTCTTCCTGAAATTTTAATTCTATATGGGTTTATAGAATAAAATTTAATTGTATCCCCTATCCTATATCTCCACAAACCTGAATTTGTTGTGATTATTAATGCATAATTAATTCCAATTTCTACACTTTCTAATGAAACCACCTTATTGGTTTTAGTATTTTCAAACTCATAAAATATACCATGATCCGTTAGAAGAAGCATTTCTTCTTTTTCTGGGTTATCTTGAACCGCAAAAAAACCTTCAGACGCATTATAGGTTTCTAAATATCTCATTTTTGTTGACGGAATAATCTGATGAAATAATTTTTTATAAGGATTAAAAGAAACTGCACCATGAATAAAAAGCTCTAAGTTTGGCCATACTTCCAAAATATTATTTGCTTTTGTTAATTCTAAAATTTTTTTTATCAAAACAATTGTCCAAGTGGGTACCCCAGAAATATTTGTGATATTTTCTTTAGATGTAATCAAGGCCATTTGATATAATTTTTCTTCCCACTCTGGCATCATTGTCACAGACAACCCAGGAGTTCTAAAAAACTCAACCCAAAAGGGAAGGTTTTTTAATAATACAGCAGAAATGTCTCCAGTAAATATTTTATTCGATCTTCCAACTGGATTAATCTGTTTGCTGCCACCTAAAGCCAATGCTTTTCCATCAAATAGATTAGAATGAGAATAATTATTTAAATAAATTGAAAGTAAATCGGTTCCTGCCTTATAGTGCCCTTCGTCTAGAGAAGTCTTAGAAACTGGAATATACTTACTTTTATCATTAGTGGTTCCAGAAGATTTAGCAAACCAATTAATTTTTTCTGGCCACAAAACATTTTGTTTGCCATTTAAAATTTTTTTTATTTCAGGGTATAGGTCTTCGTAACTGACAATAGGAACTGTTTCTGCAAATGAAGAATAAGTTATAATGTTTTTAAAATTATATTTAGATCCATAAGAAGTATTTTTAGATATATAAAGAAGTTTTTTTAATAATTTTCTTTGTAGATGTATTGAGTTTGATTGAAAAAAATCAATACTATTTTTTCTAGAGCTTAAATACAAATTAGCTGCTGATGTAAGCAAGCCCATATTATAATTTACGTTTCAACTCAAAGTGTTTCCCTAAATATAGCTTTCTTACCTGATCGTCTGAAGCAAGTTCCTCGGATGTTCCTGACTTCAAAAGTTTACCTTCAAACATTAAATAAGATCTATCGGTAATTGATAATGTTTCACCCACATTATGATCGGTAATTAAAATTCCTATATTTTTTTTCTTTAGCCTACGAACTATTCCTTGAATTTCTTCAACAGCTATTGGATCAACACCTGCAAATGGTTCATCTAAAAGAATAAATTTAGGTTCTATTGCAAGAGCTCGAGCTATTTCGGTCCTTCTTCTCTCACCCCCTGACAAAACCTTTCCCATATTTTTTCTAATGTGGGATAAACCAAATTCTTTCAATAACTTTTCGGTTCGCTCAAGTTGTTCTTTTTTACTAATTCCTTGATTTTCCAATACAGCAAGAATATTATCCTCAACAGATAAATTTCTAAAAATAGATGCTTCCTGTGCTAAATAACCTATACCATTTCTTGCTCTTTTATACATTGGTAACTTTGTTATATTATTCTCTCCAATATACACTGAGCCTAAGTCAGATTTAATTAATCCTACCATTATATAAAAGGAAGTGGTTTTACCAGCACCATTAGGTCCTAATAAACCTACTATCTCTCCCTGTTTTACATTTAAAGAAACACCATCAACAACATTTTTTGATCCATATTTTTTTGATATAGAAGTGGCAGAAAGTGATAATTTTTTTATCATGTAACAAAAATATATATAATTAGTTTATATTTTAAGTGTAATTTTAATGATTGAAAAAATTTATGTTAAAAAGAAACAAAGTTCGACTGTATTTTTTTTTAAACAACCTCATTAGAGGGATTGCTTTTTTTGCTGTAGCAATTGTTTTTTACAAAATAATATTTAGGTTTATTGATTTTGAATCTCTTAGTGGAACTATATCACTTGATTTTTCAACCTCTTTTGTTGTTGTATTGTTTTTCTTTTCTGAATTAATTTTTGGTATTATACCACCTGAAATTTTTATGATATGGGTTATAAAATCAAAAGCTCTAGAAATTTACCCTTATTACGTTATTTTATTTGCCGTTCTTTCTTATTGTGCAGGCTTCTTTGCCTTTTTATTTGGGAAATACTTACATAAAACTTGGCTTTATGAAACCATGAAAAAATATATTATAGGAAAATATGAAAGAAAAATTAATGCATACGGATGGCTTGTAATAGTAGTTGCCGCAATAACACCATTACCATTCTCTGCAACATGTGCTGTAGTGGGGGCTATAGGTTTTGGTAAAAGAAAATTTTTATATTACTCCCTAGCAAGATTTATAAGGTATACCATTTATGGATCCATGATTTATTTAGCACATCCATTTTAAACATTTATTATCTCTTGAATTTTTTCTAAGACATAATCAACCTCTTTAATAGTGTTGTTTTTTGAAAAAGAAAACCTTATTGAAACGTGATTTTTATGTTTTTTTATTTCTTTTAAAACATGTGAACCCGAATCTGATCCACTAGTACAAGCACTACCCGCTGATGCACAAATATTATTAATGTCAAGATTAAATAAGAACATTTGTTGATCTTCAATATTTGGAATTGATATATTTAAAACTGTATATAGGCTATTATCCAAATCGCCAGAAGTTCCATTAAATTTTATAGTTTTAATCCTAGATTTCAACCCTTTTATCATTCTTTTTTTTAAATTTAATATGTGTAATCTATGATCATTATAATTTGAAGTAGCTAAATCTAAAGCTTCAGAAAGACCCACTATTCCATATACATTTTCCGTTCCGCCCCTCATGTTTCTTTCTTGAGCACCACCATGAATAAAAGAAGAAATTTTATGGCTATTATTTAAATATAAAAACCCGATTCCTTTCGGTCCGTGAAATTTATGAGCAGATCCAACAATACCATGAATATTTAACTTTTTTAAATCAAAGGAATAGTGACCAACAGTCTGAACAGTGTCAGAATGAAAAATTGCACCATTATCTAAACATAGATTAGAAACCATTGCAATATCAAGCAAATTACCTATCTCATTATTTCCATGCATCAAACTAACTAGAGCATTAGGGTTTGCTTTTAATTTTCTTTCTAAATCAGATATATTAACTACTCCATTACCATCTATATCAACAAATTCTAATTTGGTATTATTTATTTTTTTTAAATATTCAGAACAATGAAGCACGGCATGATGTTCTATCTTTGAGGTTATAATTGTATTTATATTTTTTTCATATACTGTATTAAGTATAAACATATTATCTGCTTCGGTTCCACCAGAAGTAAAAAATATTTCTCCGGGTTCGCAGTTTAAAATATCAGCAATCTTTGATCGTGATTTTTCAACAGCAGACTTAACCTCTCTTCCTTTTTTATGAATAGAGGATGGATTGCCATAACCCTCAACCATAAAAGGAAGCATTTTATCTAAAATAGAGCTATCTAATTTTGTGGTTGCTGCATTATCAAAATATACATTCATAGTAATTGTAATTTATATATAATTTCTTTTGCTAAAGCTTCGGCTTTCTTAAAATTAGAAGCCTCAGAAATAACACGAACAACAGGTTCAGTATTTGATTTTCTAACATGAACCCAAGAATTATCAAAATCAATTCTAACCCCATCAATTGTTGTTAATTTAAAACTTGCATACTCTTTCTTAAAAAAATTTATTACATCATCTATTTCACCAGTGAAGTTTAGTTTCTTTTTAACAATTGAAAATGATGGTAAAGTTTTTTTAAGTTCAGAAAGTGTAATGTTTCTTTCAGTCAATAAAGAAATTATCAATGCAATTCCAATTAAAGAATCACGTCCATAATGTGTCTTTGGGTAAATAACCCCACCATTACCTTCTCCACCTATAACAGCATTTGTTTTCTTCATTATTTGAACAACATTTATTTCACCTACAGCGGCCGCACTATAAACTCCACCATGATTTTCTGTTATCACCTTAAGTGCCAATGATGATGATAAATTTGAGGTTGTATTTTTTGAACCTAAAAAGCTCAAAAGAAATTCTGCGGCAGCGACCAAAGTATACTCTTCTCCAAATGGTTCACCTTTTTCATCAACTAAACATAACCTGTCTGCATCAGGATCAACAACAAGGCCTATATCATAATTACCTTTCTTTATTATTGAGCAAATCTCCGAAATGTTTTCTGGTATTGGTTCTGGGTTATGAGCAAATTTCCCATTTGGATTGCAATTAATTTCTTTTATATTATTAATCCCAATCTTATTAAGAAAATATGGAATTGCTATTCCACCTACGGAATTAATACCATCAACTACAATAGAAAAATTCTTTTTTTTAATTTTTTTTATATCTAAAAAGTCTTGATCTAATACTAAATTAACATGATCTTGAAGGGCACTTTTATAATGTGTATAACTTCCTTTCTTTAAACTTTTACTAGGTGTTCTAATAATTGAGTTATTTATTATTTTTTTAACAATTTGTGGAGATAAAAACTCTCCTTGATTGCTAAGCAGTTTTAAGGCATTCCATTTTTCATCATTATGGCTAGCAGAAATCATAATACCTCCTGAACAATTATTTTGCTTTACTGATATTCCTAAAGTAGGTGTTGTTACCAAGCCTATATCAACTACGTTAATACCTTCTTCTAAAAGCACTTTAGAAACCAATGATGAAATGTGAACTCCTGAAGGCCTAGCATCCCTTCCAACTATAACTTTTCTAGATTTATTTTTTAATATTACAACATGAGCATAAGCCAATGTAAAATGGATAATATCAACATCTGAAAGTGACTCTCCAGGTATATTTTCGAGGGTTCCTCTTATTCCAGAAATAGATTTAATAAGTACCATCTAATCACTTTTTTTACATTCCTGACCCGGCTCAATAACTTTACCACAATAACCACAAGATTCGCCTTCAGGATTTAAAAGAGGATTTTGTGAAGCACAAGTCCCTCTAAACTCACCATTTTTTAAAAAAATCATTCTAATAGATAAAGCAAAAAAAAAGAATCCGACAAAGATTATTGCAATTATAGTTGTTGTCATAATTGTAAAGTTATTAAATCAGTTGTTTATCTTTAATTAATAAAGATTTTATTTAAAAAAAAATGAAAAAGACAAAATCATCATTTGATTCGCTAATAAAAATCATGGATGAATTAAGAGAAAAGTGTCCATGGGATAAAGTACAAACATTAAAAAGCTTAAGAGGTAAAACAATAGAAGAAGTATATGAGCTTTCGGAAGCAATAATTAAAGATGATAACACTAATATAGAAGAGGAATTGGGTGACCTTCTTTTACACATAATTTTTTATGCAAAAATTGGATCTGAGAGAAAAAAATTTAACATAAATAGTATTATAAATAAATTAATAATTAAACTTAAAAATAGACACCCCCATATATATGGAAAATTAAAAATTAATACAATTAAAGAAGTTGAAGAAAATTGGGAAAAAATAAAAACTAAAGAAAAAAATCAAGATAGTATTCTCTCAAATATTTCAAAGAGTTTACCAGCATTAACAAAATCAATGAGAATACAAGAAAAAGTTAGAGCAGTAGGTTTTGATTGGGATAACAAAAAACAGGTTATGGAAAAATTTGATGAAGAAATCATAGAAATGAAAAAAGAAATTAGAAAAAAAAACAACAAAAAAAAAATAATGGAAGAGATTGGTGATGTATTTTTTTCATTAATAAACTATTCTAGATTTATAGGTATAGAACCTGAAGAAGCTCTTGAAAATACCAACTCCAAATTCACAAAAAGATTTAAACATTTAGAAAATTCAATTAAAAAAGAAGGTAAAAATTTAATGAAAATGAATTTACAAGAAATGGATAAATATTGGGATAAAGCAAAAAAAGAAACCCTTTAAAACAAAAAAGATTATATTAATATAAATGAAAAAAACACTTACACATTTTGTTTGTTCATCGTGTGGTTATAATTCCCCAAAATGGCTAGGAAAATGCCCCGGTTGTAATGAATGGAATTGTTTAATAGAAGAAAATAAAATAAAAAATAAACCCGATGTAGCATTGTGGTCTGATGGAATCTTAAAGAGAGAAAAACCAATAAAAATCACAACTATAATCTCTTCTAAAATTCAAAGAATTATAACTGAAGATAAAGAACTAAATAGAGTTTTAGGTGGTGGTATTGTGCCGGGTTCTGTTATACTAATTGGTGGTGAGCCTGGAATTGGAAAGTCAACTCTTATGTTGCAAATCACCCTCTCTCTTGGTATAGAAAAAAGTTTATATGTTTCTGGCGAAGAGAGTAAAGATCAAATAAAGATGAGAAGCGAAAGATTAGGGGGGGAAAATGAGAATTGTTTTATTTTAACTGAAACTAATTTAGAAAACATTTTACTTAACCTGAAAAACTCTAAACCTGATATTTTGATAATTGATTCTATTCAAACAATGAAAAGTGATAAGCTTGAAGCAACACCTGGAAGCGTTTCACAGATTAGAGAATGTGCACATGAGCTAATGATTTATGCAAAAAAAAATAATGTTCCAGTCTTTTTAATAGGACATATCACAAAAGACGGAATTATTGCTGGACCAAAAGTTTTAGAGCATATGGTAGATACAGTTATATTATTTGAAGGAGATAGGCATTTGTCATACAGAATAATAAGGGCTCAAAAAAATAGATTTGGACCAACCAATGAATTAGGAATTTATGAAATGAACTCCAAAGGTTTAAGACAAGTGTCCAATCCTTCTGAGATTCTAATATCTCAAAAAGACACTTCATTAAGTGGTGTCTCAATTGGGAATGTAATGGAGGGAAACCGAACCCTTATTTTAGAAATCCAAGCATTAGTTTGTGCTTCTAATTACGGAACGCCTCAAAGAAGCTCTACTGGGTTTAATTTAAAACGATTAAACATGTTAATTGCTGTTTTAGAAAAAAGAGGTGGATTAAAAGTAAATAATCAAGATGTCTTCATAAATATTGCAGGCGGGATTAGTATAGATGATCCATCAGCAGATTTAGCATTGTGCTTTGCAATCATATCATCATATAAAGAAATTGCTATAAGTAATAAAATATGTTTTTGTGGTGAAGTTGGTTTAAATGGTGAAATTAGATCAATTGGCAAAATTGATTCAAGAATAGCCGAAGCTGAAAAACTTGGGTTTTCTGAAATTATTATTTCTACATATAACATGGAACATATTGAAAAATCTAAATATTCTATTAAAATTTCAAATTTCAAAAAATTATCAGAGGCCTATTCATATATTATCCAGAAGTCTTAATCTAGTATTATTCATTTCATTAAAACCCAAAATACCCTGAGCACCCCCCGTATGTAAAAAAATAATTGTTGATCCTTTTTTAAAAAATCCTCTTTTGGTTAAATCATATATTCCAAATAATGCCTTCCCAGTATAAATAGGGTCTAATATAATATTATGTTTTTCTTTAAAAGATAAAATAAAATCAATTAATTCTTTTGTGTATTTAGCGTATCCACCAAAATGATAGGATGAAAAAATTTTAATTCCTTTGTGCTTTTGATTAATAATTAAGTTTTTTATAAATGCTTGGTTTTTTAGAATTAAAATTCCAACCGTTTGTTTATTATTATTTTTGGAAATACCAAAAACAGTAGTACCTGTACCTACCGCAGAAACTAAATAATCATAATTAATATTTATTTCTTTAATAATTTCCGAAACGCCTTTTTCTCCTAATAAATTAGCGCCACCTTCTTCTACGTAATAATCGTTTTTTAAAAACGTTTTATTAAAAATTAATGATCTTTCTTTTAATCTATATTCGGATCTAGATATAAAGATTAATTGCATACCATTTTCAATTGCAAAAGATAAAGAACTGTTTTTAGCATATTCCTTTTCACCTCTAATAAAAGCTAAAGATTTAATATTGTAGAGCTTTGCGGCATACGATAAAGCTACTACATGATTAGAAAAAGCTCCACCAAAAGTTATAATTCTATTTTTGTTTTTATTTATACAATCCTCAAAATTATATTTTAGTTTTCTCCATTTATTTCCAGAAATGTGTCGATGAATAAGATCATCTCTTTTAATAAAAAGATTTAAATCATGTTTTTTAAATAAACTTTCTTTGATAGGTTGCAATGGAGTATTTAATTTAAGTTGAGAGAATTCAATCATGGAAGAACAAAATATAAATGATAACAAAGAAAGTCAAAATCTTTTTGAACACTACACTTTCCTTGTTGACCCAAAACAATCTGCGATTAGAATAGACAAATTTCTTTTCGATAGAATGCCAAATGTTACAAGAAATAAGCTTCAAGAAGCAATACAAAATGAACACATAAAAGTAAATGAAAAAAAAATAAAATCTAGTTATAAAGTAAAATCAGAAGATAAAATCGTTGTATCCCTACCAAGCCCACCAAGAAATGAAGATATAGAGCCAGAAAACATTCCACTAGATATAGTATTTGAAGACAAAGATGTTTTGATAATAAACAAAAAAGCAGGAATGGTGGTCCATCCCGCACATCAAAATTGGAATGGTACTTTAGTTAATGCTTTAATGTATCACTTTAATAATCTCCCTGAAATGAAAAATAATGAGGGAAGGCCTGGACTAGTTCACAGAATAGATAAGGAAACTTCAGGGTTACTGGTAATTGCAAAAACCGAAATTGCGATGAAAAAACTTTCTAAGCAGTTTTATGATCATTCTATTGAAAGAACATACCAAGCTTTAGTTTGGGGAACACCCATAAAAGAAAAAGACACCATAAAAGTAAACTTAGGAAGATCATTTAAAGACAGAAGAATTATTGAAGGTTTTGCAGATAATACATTTGGGAAAAAAGCCATAACACATTATAAGCTTATTGAAGAATATCATTATATATCTTTAATAGAATGTAAGTTAGAAACAGGTAGAACACACCAAATAAGAGCTCATATGAAACATATTGGTCATCCAATATTTAATGATAAAACTTATGGTGGTGATAAAGTAGTAAAGGGAAATCGGTTTACAAATTATAAAAAATTCGTAGAAAATAATTTTAAATTAATGCCAAGGCAGGGATTACATGCAAAAAGTTTGGGTTTTGTGCATCCAACAAGTAATAAAAAAATGTTCTTTGACTCAGAGCTACCAGATGATTTTCAAGAAGTAATAAACAGATGGAAAAAATATAATAAGTCAATTAATTATTAAATCATCCTTACAAAACTTCCTAAAATTTTGATGTTTTCTTTATATCTCTTATAAATAATTTGAAAATTGTTATCTAAGTGATGTCCATCAAAATCTATAAAAAATATATACTTGAAATCTGTTCCTTTTTTTGCAGGTCTACTTTCTAATTTTGTTAAATTAATTTTAGCATCATGAAATTCTTGTAAAAAACTTGCTAGTACACCATGACCTTCGGGAAGACTTACTAAAATAGAAGTTTTATCTTTTCCAGATTTAATTTTATTGAGAGATGTTGATAATATAATAAACCTTGTGTGGTTATTCTTAGAATCTTCAATATTGTCAAAAAGAATAGGAACACCCATTTGAACTGCAGCAAATCTCGAACAAATTGCAGCTGAATTTATTTCTTTATCAGCATAAGAAACCGCTGCACTAGTGCTATTAATTGGTATACATTTAATATTATCAGCAAAATATTCATCTATAAATTCCTTACATTGTTTAAAAGCTATATCCTTAGAATAAATTTTATTTATAGATTTAATAGACTTAGATCTAGTTGCAAATGAAAAACTTATTGATAATGGAAATTCTGCAACAACAGAGAGATTGCTTTGTCCTAAATAGTCAACAGTTTCTTGAACAACACCTTCTTGATTGTTCTCTAATGGAATAATGCCATATTTAGCTTTTTTAGTTTCAATAGAATTAAAAACTGCTCTAATTGAATTTAATGACAAGTAATTACTAGTAGATCCAAAATTATTTTCTGCTGCCTGATGAGTAAAGCTTCCTTCGGGACCAAGATAAGAAATTATTTCAGGCAATTCAATATTTCTTGAAGCTGCAAAAATCTCTTGAAAAATTGCTCTAATTGATTTAAGATCAAGTTTACCTTTTGACTCTTTATGAAGCCTCTCAATAATAGCTTTTTCTCTTTCAGGCCTATAAATACTTTCTTTAGAAGCATTTTTAATTTGCCCAACATTATAAACAATTTCCATCCTATCATTTAATAAGCTGAGAACTTCTGTATCAATTTTATCAATTTTATCTCTTAATTCTTCAATGTTCATTACTTTTATAAAAAGATTTATTTAATTATACAAATTAATTAATATCCATCAAAATAATGAATATTATAAACGATAATGAAAGATAAAAAAGTATTTGACCTAATTGAAAAAGAAAGAAAAAGACAAACTGTTGGCATAGAATTAATTGCTTCTGAAAACTATGCGTCTGAAGAAGTAATGGAAGCTGCAGGAAGTATATTAACTAATAAATATGCTGAAGGTCTTCCTGGAAAAAGATATTATGGAGGATGTCAAGTTGTTGATGATATAGAAGACTTGTGTAGAGAAAGATTAAAAAAACTTTTTAGTGCTTCATGGGTAAATGTTCAACCTCATTCTGGGGCACAAGCTAATGCTGCAGTTATGTTGGCTTTACTAAACACTGGAGATAAAATTCTTGGTTTTGATTTAGCTCATGGAGGACACTTAACACATGGATCTCATGTAAACTTTTCAGGTAAATATTATCAACCATATTTCTATGGTGTGAATAAAAACGATGGGTTGATTGATTACAACAAACTTGAAGAAATAGCAATTAAAGAAAGGCCTAAATTAATAATTTGTGGTGCCTCATCATATAGCAGAGAGTGGAATTATAAATTAATTCGAAATATTGCAAACAAAGTTGGCGCATTAATATTGGCTGACATTGCTCATCCTGCTGGTTTAATTTCAAGAGGATTACTAAATGATCCATTAGAATTTTGTGATGTTGTTACTTCCACAACTCACAAAACACTAAGGGGTCCAAGAGGTGGAGTTATTATGATGAGAAATGATTTTGATAATCCATTTGGAATTAAAACTCCAAAAGGAATTACAAGAAAAATATCATCATTACTTGACTCTGGCGTTTTTCCTGGAACACAAGGGGGTCCATTAGAACATATTATTGCCGCAAAAGCTATTGCATTTAAAGAGGCTTTGTCAGATAAATACTTTGATTATGTTGTACAAGTAAAAAAGAATGCAGAAGTAATGTCAAAAGAGTTTTTAAAAAAAGGATATAATATAATCTCTGAAGGAACAGATAATCACTTAATGCTAATTGATTTAAGGAATAAAAATTTAACTGGAAAAATTGCTGAAGAAGTCTTGGGTTTTGCTGATATAACTATAAACAAAAACATGGTTCCTTTTGATACACAATCTCCATTTGTTACCTCTGGAATGAGAATAGGAACAGCAGCAGTTACTACGAGAGGAATGAATGAAGAAAATATGAAAAAAATAGTATCATATATTGATAAGGTATTAACCAACGTTAACAATAAAAACACAATTGAAGAAGTAAGGAATGATATTAATAATTGGGCAAAAAATTTTCCTCTTCACAAATAAATGCAAAAAGAAAAAGAAATGTCTTTCATAGACCACTTAGAAGAACTAAGGTGGCATATTATAAGGTCTTTAGGTGCAATATTAGTTTTTTCTATCATTGCGTTTTTATCTAAAGATATTGTTTTTGGCATAATTCTTCTTGGACCTTCTAAGTCTGATTTTTGGACATATCAATTTTTATGTGATTTAGGACAAAAAATTAATATTTCAACATTTTGTATTACGGAACTTCCTTTTATAATTCAAAGTAGACAAATGGCAGGACAATTTATGATGCATATATCATCTTCATTTGTTATAGGTTTAATTTGCACATTTCCATATGCTTTTTGGGAATTTTGGAAATTTATATCTCCTGGTCTTTATACAAATGAAAAAAAAGCCGCAAGAGGTGCAACTTTTTATGTTTCTATTTTATTTTTTATAGGAATATTTTTTGGATATTTCATTCTAACACCTATCTCTATAAATTTTCTTGCAAATTATCAAATAGACCCTTCAATTATGAATGAATTTGATATTATTTCTTATGTATCAACCATAACTATGTTGGTACTTGCCTCAGGAATATTATTTCAACTTCCAATGGTAATTTATTTTCTCACCAAAGCTGGTGTTGTAGATAAAATGATTTTGAAACAATACAGAAAACATGCTATTGTTGCTATTTTAATTTTTGGTGCAATGTTAACCCCTCCAGATCCTTTTAGTCAAATTGTAATGGCTGTACCTTTGGTGGGCTTATACGAAATAAGTATCTTCATTTCAGGAAAAGTAAAACTAAAAAATAAATGAAAATTATAATTGGCTCTGATCATGCTGGATATAATCACAAAAAACTCTTGATTGAGTTTTTTAACAAAAACAACATTAATTATTATGATTCTGGCACCTACAGTAAAGATTCCACCGATTACCCAGACTACGCACATGATGTTGCTAAAAAAGTTGTTGAAGATAAAAATAATGTTGGAGTATTAATTTGTGGAAGTGCAAACGGTGTAGCTATGACAGCAAACAAACATGCAGGAATAAGGGCTGCTATTTGTTGGGATAATGAAATTGCATACCTTGCCAGAAGCCACAACGACGCAAATGTTATATGCATTCCAGCAAGATTTATTTCTTCAAATAAACAAGAAAAAATTTTTAAAACATTTATTTCTCAACCCTTTGAAGGGGGAAGGCATCAAAAAAGAACAAATAAAATTAATTGCTAGAGTATAATGCAAAGAGCAAGAATTGAAAAACACGAAAGTTTAATACACCAAGTCATTAATGAATACTTAATAAAAGAAGGTAAAGGATTTTTAAAAAATGAATTTATAACAATAATGGGAATTAAATTATCACCCGATCTCAGCATAGCTTTAATTTTTGTTAGTGTTTTAAATCATGATAAAAATGAGTTTGTAGAAAAACTCCTAACCGCAAAAAAATATGATTTTAAAAATTATCTTTCTAAATCTATAGGCAAAAAAATAAGAAAAATTCCAGATATAAAATTTATTGTGGATGATACCGAATACGAAGCTTCAAAAATAGATACTATCATTTCTAAATTAAATATTCCAGATAAAAAGAAATAGAATGGGCTTTTCTTTATTCGTTGCTAAAAAGTTTATTAAATCGAAAAACAAAAGAACTTTTATAAATTTTCTCTCTTTAATTTCAACTATTACTATAATAATTGGAACAGCATCAATGATTATTGTTCTTTCAGTTTTTAATGGCCTAGAAGAGGTTTTAAAATCAATCTATGCTGAATTTGATCCTGAAATCAAAATAGAAAATAATCTATCAAAAGATTTTAAAAATATACATTACTCAAAAATTTCTAAACTTAGAAATGTAAAAAATATAACAGGGGTGTTAGAAAATAAAGGGTTATTAACCCTTGATGACAAACAAATTGTCTCAAATATTAAAGGTGTTGATACATCATTTATAGAACAGGGTCGAATTAAAAATAAATTAATTGAAGGAGAGTTTTATTTTAAAAAAAATAATATGGACTATGCTGTAGTAGGAAGAGGAATTAAATACTCTCTAGGTATTAAAGCAAATAATGCCTTTCAAAATTTAAAAGTTTATGCTTTAAAAGACAAAATTGTTCTTAAGCCAAACACAATTAATAGCTCTTTATATAATTCCAAATCTTTAAAAACTAGTGGTGTTTTTGCTATCGAAAATAATTTTGATAATAACTTTATTTTTACTTCACTAGAGTTTGCTCAAAATCTATTTAATAAAAAAGATTATATATCCTCCTATGAAATCAAACTATATGATAAATCATTAATCCAAAAAACAAAAAATCAAATTAATGAGATGCTTGGAGAAGAATTTAATGTACTCTTGCTTGATCAACAAAGAGAGGGATTGTATAAAATTCTAAAAACCGAAAAATTAGTTGTTTATTTAATTTTTGGTCTAATAATTACTTTGAGTTCATTTAATATTTTTTTTCTGCTTAGTATGATGGCCATAGAAAAGAAAAAAGAAATTTCTATAATTTATGCGTTGGGTGGCGCTTCACATCAAATAAATAAAATTTTTGTTTTTCAGGGGATTATTATTGGATTGCAAGGCGCAATAATTGGATCAATAATTGGAATTTTAATGTGTTATATTCAAGATAATTATGGAATTATATCGATAAATATGACTAGCTCAATTATCGAAAACTATCCAGTAAAGATAATCTATACGGATGTTTTTATTGTTAGCATAATAGTTACTTTTATATCAACATTGAGTTCAATTGTACCAGCAAAGTATGCCTCAAAGTATAAAAACCTATTAGAATTAAATCAAAAATAAATGAAACTTAAAGTTGGGGATTTTTATGAAGAAGATTTTATAATCACTCAAGAAATGGTGAATAAATTTTCTGAACTTAGTGGTGATAAAAACCCTTTGCATACTGATAAAGAATTTGCAAAAAAAACACGATTTAAGAAACCAATAGTTCATGGATTGTTTTCTGTTACTTCATTTGGAAAAGTAATGGGAAGTAAATTTCCTGGATCAGGATCCATTCATGTTGGACAAAATCTGAGTTTTAAAAAACCATTATATCCCGATAAAAAGTATTATGTGAGAGTTGAGCTAATCAAAATAATAAAAGATAAGCATTTTGGGATTTTTAAAACACAAATTTTTGATCAAAAAAACGAAATTATAGTTGATGGAACAGGTACAGTTCTTCATGAAAAAAAATTATAATCAATGACTACAAAAATATCCACCATACATATAAGATCCAATGGGGGATCCGTCAGGTGGTTTGAGTGGATTAGGTATAAGAACCTCAAAATCTCCGTTTAAAAAATCATTTATTTTTCTAAGCATATACTTATGATGTGAAGAATCTCTATTGTTATCTTTGATTCGTTCTTGAACCTCTATTATAGCAGAATATAATATAGCGTTCACTTGTTCGTGGGTATTTTTATTATTAGCTAAGGAAAACATGTGATTTAAAACACTATAGTTAACAACCCTTTGAATTTCAACCTCTAAATCTGAAAAAGAATCTAATGGTTTTAGAATTGTATTATCAATTAATTTATTTAGAACATATTCCAAGCCTATCTGTCCGCTATTTCTAGATTTTAGAACAACTAGTCTTGAAGCTCTTTCGTGATGCAAAAGCATTGACAAAGACATATTAGTAGCTGTTTCTGCTGCCATCAAAGGATCAAATGTTAGTCCTGTTCTAGATTTAAAGGTTTCTCGAGTTCTAGGATAACCATATGCTCTTGGAGGTATTAACTTAAGTAATGGTTCGGGTAATGTTAAGTTATATGGATTAATAGAGTTAATTAATGATTGAAGCGCTTCTTCTTGTTCTTTAAAACTTAACATTTTTGTTGGTGTTTGCCCATCACCCTTCATTGCATAGGTATATTCTAAACCACCAACAACTTTGGAGGCTGCTTCAATTTGATATCTATGTAATAAATACATAGGAACTAAAGCCTCTTCAATACTTGACATTGGAGTGCCTTTTTTAATAACACTATCAGAAAAATCTTCTAAAATAATTTTTCTTATTTTTAAAATTCTATTTAGTTCTTCTGAGGCACTAAAACCATTATCCCACAAATGAGATCTTGGATGTGCACTTCCAGGGGGCCTTGAATCTTGATCTGTTATATAAAATAAATTATCATCATACCCTTTTTGTAAAATGCTTTCTAGTTTATTATCCACGTTTGAATCTGAATCAAATTGCCTATATCCCCAATTGATTGCTAATTTATCCCAATCTCCAATTCCATGATCATAAGCTTGAGAGAGATCTATTTTATTATCTTTTAATAGAATCCGAGGATGAGGATAATCCATTACACTTTTTCTGTTTCTTGCACTTGAAATATAATTATGAGATAACCCAATAGTATGGCCTACTTCATGAGCAGAAAGTTGTCTTAACCTTTCAACTGACATTTTTTCCATTTGCATATTTGATTCATCGGAAGAATAAGGCCTAAGTAAGCCTTCAGCAATTAAAAAATCTTGCCTTACCCTTAATGACCCCAAAGAAACATGCCCCTTAATTATTTCTCCTGTTCTAGGGTCAACAACAGAAGAGCCATAAGACCAACCCCTTGTAGATCTATGAACCCACTGAATCACATTATACCTTACGTCTAACATATCTGCGCCTTCTGGTAACACTTTAACTTGAAATGCATCTCTATAACCAGCAGCTTCATAAGCTTCATTCCACCAAGAAGCACCCTCAATTAAAGCTGACTTAACAGGCTCTGGGGCACCCCTATCTAAATAATAAACAATAGGTTCGATTGCTTCACTTATTTCTAGTTGAGGATTCTTTTTTTGTAACCTATGTCTTCTAATAAACTTTTTGTCTATGGATTGATTAATAGGAGTAGCATAATCATAATATGAAATAGCGCCAAATCCAGAACGAGCATCAAATTTTCTTGGAGTATAATTATCGTCTGGAAGTTTAACAAATGAGTGTCTTGTTCTCACTGAAAATGATTCTGAGCTAGGCGAAACAGAACGTAAATTATTACCAACCACCTGTCCTTTGAATGTCAAAAAAACTTCTAACTCAGTATTTAAAGGAAAATTTTTGGATCTAGAATTATCAAATGATGAACTTTTTTTGTCAACACTAAAGCTTCCTTGTTTTTGTCTTTTTAATCTATTAATAATTCCGTGAGAATCTCTTAATAAAAATTCCGTGATATCAATCATATAAGAATCTTCTTTACTAGCAACAACATCAAACCCCCAAATAGCCGAGCTTGCAAAGGCATCATCAACAGATTTTTTTTCATCCAAATTATTAGTAATAGCTCTGAATTTATAGTTTGGTTGAATCATTACAATTTTAGACCCCATCTTAACAAAAGATATAATTTTTGTTCCTCCTATTTGACCTCTATCTAATCCAATATCATTAGAACCAACTCCAGCAGACAAGTAGTTTACATAAAGAAACTCTTGATTTAGATCCTTTATGTTTAAATAAACTTTTCCTTTAGATTCATTCCAATAAAAGTCAACAAACCCTTCTTTTTTTTCAAAATCTTTAGAAAAGACATCTGTTTTGGTTGTTTGAGAATAAATGTTATAGGATATTAATAGAAGGAAAAATAAAAACTTTTTCATAATTTTTGAGTTATTTAAATATAATTGTATCAAACAATTTAGGTTGTTTTAGTCTAATAGTAGTTAATTTTTGGTCCAATTGAAAATAAATTAAATTTTCTTGTCCTTCAAAGGTATTAAACAGAGAAGTGTCTTTTATTTTAATTTTTTTAATTTTTTTAATTTTAGTTACTTCAAAATAACAATGAACCATACCATCTTCATATTCGTATCCTAAATAATTAAAGTCTTGTTTTTTATCATTTACAAAAAACTCTATATTATCTTTTAAATATTTTTCAATATAATTGTTTGCTATATATTCTTGAGAGTTTATAATATCAAAATTTTCATCTAAAAAAGTATCCTTTATTGTTTGCTCTAAATCATCAAAAAAAAATTTTTTATGTATTTCGATTTTTTTTCTTTCACCATCATATTCCATATAAGAGATGCTTACATAAAATTCATGGTTAAGAAAAAATACTATATTTAGAAAGAGTAAATACATTTTTATAATAATTTTTAATAAATTTAACAATCAATTTTTATCAAAAATAATAAAATGCAAGAATTCAAAACATGGTTTGAAATTGGTTTTGACCATATATTAAATTATCAAGCGCTGGATCACATTCTCTTTGTATTTGCATTAACCATTATGTATGAAATTAAAATGATAAAAAAAATAATAATATTAATTACAGCATTCACTATTGGCCATACAATAACATTAGTTCTATCAACATTAAATATGATTAGTTTTGATCAAAAAATAATAGAATTTTCAATACCAATTACTATAGCTATAACATCAATAAATAACATTATAAATAGAAACAAAAATCTAAATATTATTAGCAATGTAAATTATTTTATAGCTCTTTTTTTTGGATTAATTCATGGTTTAGGCTTTTCTAATTATTTAAAAGCATTACTAATTGGAGACAGTATTTTATTAGAGCTTTTTGCTTTTAATGTTGGGGTTGAGGTTGGGCAAATTATTATAGTTCTATTGTTTTTATTAATGAGTTATTTTATATCAAAAATATTTTTTTCTAAAAAAGGTGAATGGATTTTATTTGTATCCTCATTAATTTTAGGAATAAGCCTAACTTTAATAATAAATGCTAAATTTTGGTAAACAATAAATTTAAATATATGAGAATAGTTTTAATAAATATTTTTCTAGTAACATTTCCCCAAATACTTTTTTCTCAAGGAAAATGGGACCAAAAATTTGAGCAACTTGGAACGACAATTGCCTCACCAAACAACTATAGAACGGCTTCGGGAGCTCCAGGAATAGATTATTGGCAACAAAAAGCTGATCACAAAATAAAAGTAGAAATAAATGACGAAAATCAGGTTCTTACTGGTTCTGAAAATATTACTTATTATAATAATTCACCTGATGTTTTAACGTATTTATGGGTACAGCTTGACCAAAACGTTAGAGCAAAAGACTCTGAAACTCCTCTTGTTACTCCAAATAAAATGAGAAACACAATGAATGGAAAAGGACTACAGTCAATAACATATGAATATACTAATTCAAAAGGAAACCTTTATGATGGTGGATTTAAAATACATAGAGTGACCAATTCATCAAATGATAAAATCTCATATGATATTGTAAAAACCATGATGAGAATAAATTTAGAAACACCAATGAAAACCGGAGATTCATTTTCTTTTAACATTGATTGGTCTTATACTATAAATGACAGAATGAAACTTGGAGGAAGAGGAGGGTATGAATACTTTCCAGACGATAAAAATTATAGTTATACTATTGCGCAATTCTTTCCCAGAATGGCTGTTTATGACGATAAGGAGGGTTGGCAAAACAAACAGTTTTTGGGTAGAGGTGAGTTTGCTTTGGTTTTTGGTGATTACGAACTTGAAATAACTGTTCCTGCTGATTTTATTGTTGGAGCAACGGGTGAACTGCAAAACCCTGAAGAAGTTCTCACAAAAAAAGAAATAGAAAGGTTTGTTTTAGCTCAAAAAACTTATGATACGCCTATTATAATTACTAATCAAAAAGAAGCTATTTTAAAAGAGTCTAATCCAGAAAGGAAAGAAACAAAGACCTGGAAATTTAATTCTAAAATGGTTAGAGATGTTGCTTTTGCTGCTTCTAGAAAATTTATTTGGGATGCTATGGCTGTGGACTTAGATGAATATCAACCTATGGCAATGTCATATTACTCCAAAGAAGGAAATCCGTTGTGGGAGAAGGAATCAACTATAGCTGTTGCAAATACATTAAAAACATATTCAAAACACACCATTAACTACCCTTATCCAGTAGCAATTTCTGTTCATGCAGCATCCATTGGCATGGAATACCCTATGATATGTTTTAATTTTGGTAGACCAAATAAAAATGGAAAATATAGTGATGCAGTAAAGTGGGGTATGATAAGTGTTATAATTCATGAGGTGGGTCACAACTTTTTTCCAATGATAATTAATTCTGATGAAAGACAATGGACTTGGATGGATGAGGGATTAAATACTTTTGTACAAACATTAACTCAAAAAGAATTTTATAGCGATGGGCCACTCAGAAGAGGCACGGCAAAAAGTATGGTAAACTATATGAAAGGAGACAAAGAGGGTATTAGGCCAATTATGACAAATTCTGAACAAATATTACAATTTGGAAATAATGCTTATGGTAAGCCCGCAGCTGCTCTAAGTATATTAAGAGAAACCATAATGGGTCCTAAACTTTTTGATTATGCTTTTAAGGAATATGCTAGAAGATGGGCTTTTAAGCATCCTGATCCTGCTGACTTTTTTAGAACTATGGAAGATGCTAGTGCAATTGATTTAGATTGGTTTTGGAGGGGTTGGTTTTATACAACAGATAATGTTGATGTTTCTGTAGAAAAAGTCAAATGGTACAAAATGAGAAATCCAAAAAAGTCTTTTGATAACAAAGGTAATTTTGATGATAAAGATATAATTTCTGACAAGGGCCTTACAACAAACGATAGGGCTCCTTATTCAATACCAAATAAACCAACATATTTTCTATTCCAAACTTCAAAAGGATCGGCTTTTAGGGCTGGGGAATTTAGAAATAAAATAGATGAAGAAAAGGTTAAAATAAAAAACGCTGAAAAAAACTTTTATGAGGTTACATTTAAAAATATAGGAGGATTAGTAACTCCTTTAATTATAGAATGGACATTTGAAGATGGATCTAAAGAAATAGAACGAATTCCGGCTGAAATATGGAGGTCTAATGAAAATGAGGTCACCAAGGTGTTTGTAAAAAACAAAGTAGTTCAAAACATTAAATTAGATCCTTTCTTAGAAACTGCTGATACTAATATTTCTGATAATAATATTCCAAGGCTAATTATTGAAAGTAAGTTTGATAAATTCAATAAATCAAAAAACTAAAAAGGAAGATTTGTTAAATCTACATTTCCTCCTGTTAGAATTATTCCTATTGATTTTTTATGGAATTTTTTAGGGTTTTTTAAAATTACCGCAAGTGGCAAAGAACATGAAGGTTCACAAATCACTTTTAATCTTTCCCAAATCAACTTCATAGAATATATAATTTCTTTTTCAGTAACAGTTAATATTTCTTCTGCTCCATCAATAATAATTTTAAAAGTTTTCTCTCCCAATGATGTTTTTAATCCATCCGCAATTGTATTAGGGTTATCAACAGGAATTAACTTTTTAGAATAAAATGATCTAAATGCATCATCAGCATTTAAAGGCTCTGCTAAAACTATTTTTGTTTGAGGCGAAAAAACTTTTGTAGATAATATTGTACCTGAAGCTAAACCCCCACCTCCTACTGGGCAAATTAGATAATCTAAATTCTTTTTTTTCTCATAAATTTCTTTTGCACATGTTGATTGACCAAAAATAACATCATCATTATTATAAGGATGAATAAAAGTTGCTCCAGTTTTATTAATTATTTTATCACAAGTGTTAACTCTTGATTTTTCGTTGTTTTCGCACAAAGTTATAAATCCTCCATATCCTTTAACTGCATCAATTTTAATTTGAGGCGCTCCTTTTGGCATTACAATATAAGCTTTTGTTTTTGCTATTTTTGAAGCTAAAGCAACTGCTTGAGCATGGTTGCCTGATGAATGTGTAACAAATCCATTTTTAATTAAATCCCTTGGGGTAGAAAAAACTGCATTTAATGCTCCTCGCATTTTAAAAGCACCAATTTTTTGAAAATTTTCACATTTAAAATAAATATTAGCCTCGGCAATGCTATTAATATTTTGAGAAGATAATATTGGTGTGTTGTGGATTTGTTTTTTTATTTTATTATGAGCTTGTATTATTCTTTTTTTTATTTCATTCATAATTAATGCGCTTCTAACCAAGTTTTTCCAATTCCAACATCAACAGTTAATGGTACTTTCATTTTGATAACTTCTTCCATTATTTTTTTCACATTATGTTGAAAATATTCAAGCTCATGCTCACAAACATCAAAAACCAATTCGTCGTGAACCTGCATTATCATTTTCGAATCATACTTATTTTTTTTAATCCACTTTGATATTTCTATCATTGATAGTTTAATGATATCTGCGGCACTTCCTTGTATTGGTGAATTTATTGCATTTCTTTCTGCAAAACTTCTTAATGTATAATTTCTAGAATCTATATCTCTTAAATATCTTCTACGACCCAACAAAGTTTCAACATATTTATTTTCTCTAGCTTTTATTACCACATTATGCATATAACTTTTTACATCTTTAAATTTTTCAAAATAAGAATCAATAATTTCTTTAGCTTCAGCTCTAGAAATATTTAAATTTTGAGATAAACCAAAAGGAGATATACCATAAATTATCCCAAAATTAACTTCTTTTGCTTTTCTTCTCAATGATGAATCAACTTCTTCTATTGGAATATTAAAAACTTTTGATGCGGTTATTGTATGAATATCTTTGTTTTTATTAAAAGCCTTAATCATTTCTTTATCCCCACTAAAATCTGCCATTATTCTTAATTCTACTTGAGAATAGTCTGCAGCTAAAATTAAATTACCTTTTTTTCTTGGAACAAAGGCTGATCTTGTTTCTCTTCCAATTTCGGTTTTAATTGGAATATTTTGAAGGTTAGGGTTATTAGAACTTAATCTTCCTGTCGCTGTAACAGTTTGGGCATAATTAGTATGAATTAAATTATCATAGTTAGAAACAATTTCAGGAAGGGCGTCTACGTATGTAGACTTAAGTTTTTTAAACTCCCTGTACTTTAAAACTAAATTCACAACACTATTTTTTTTTGATAATTTCAATAACACATCTTCACCTGTTGAATATTGTCCTGACTTCGTTTTTTTTGGTTTTTCTTGTATGTTTAATTTTTCAAAAAGAACAACGCCTAGTTGTTTGGGGGAAGATATATTAAAAGTTTCTCCTGTTTCATTAAAAATTTTTTGCTCTATATGTTTTATTTTTTTAGATAAAGAAATAGACATTGATTTTAAAAAATCAATGTCTATTTTTACCCCATTACCCTCAATGTCACTTAAAACAAATAACAAAGGTTGCTCTGTTTTAAAAAAAAGATCATTAAGCTTTAACTCATCAATTTTTTTGTTGAGTATAGTTTTTAATCTAAGTGTTATATCAGCATCCTCACAAGCATATTTATAAACATCCTTTACTGGTATATCTTTCATGTTTTTTTGATTAACTCCTTTTTTTCCAATTATCTCTTCAATAGAAATTGTTTTATGGTTTAGGTAATTTTCAGATATAACATCTAATTTATGACTGCTTTCGGGATTAATTAAATAATGTGCAATCATTGTGTCAAAAATATTATGAGAAATTTGTATGTTGTATTTTTTCATAATTTGAGAATCATATTTTAAATTATGACCAATTAATTTAATTGAAGAATCTTCTAATATTGGCTTTAAAAGTAAAATTATCTGAGCTCTTTCTTGATTGTCTAAAATGGGTATATAAAAAGCTTCTCTTTCTTTAAAAGAAAAAGAAATACCAACTAACTCAGCTTGCTGGATATCTAAGCTTGTTGTTTCTGTATCAAAACAAATTTCTTTTTGGACTTTAAGTTTTTCTATAAATAATTTTATTTCACTAAAGTAAACAATTGAATAATTTACTTTTTGAGTCTCAATACTTTCAAGGTTTGTTTCAAAAAAACCAAGTTGTAATTCCTCTTTAATTTGATTATTAATCTCTTTTTTGTCTTCTAGCATTCCCATATCAAAAATTCTTTTTTTTATGGTTCTAAACTCAAGCTCTTCCAATAACTCAATGAGCTTTTTTTGTTTTGGTTTAGATAAAAGCAAGCTTTCCAAAGAAATATTTATTGGAACATCTCTTTTTATTGTTGCTAAAGATTTAGATAAAATTGCAGATTCTACATTATTACTCACTTTTTGACCTAATACCCCAGTAATATTTTCTTTATTATCAATAATTCCTTCAACGGTGTCATATTTAGATAATAAAGTTTGAGCTGTTTTTGGACCAACACCAGGTATGCCAGGAATATTATCAACACTATCACCTTGTAATCCTAGAAAATCAATTACCTGATCAACTCTTTTTATCTTAAACTTATTTATTACTTCTTTTTCACCTAAAATATCTACTCCTCTACCCATAAAAGCAGGTTTGTATAAAAAAACATTTGAAGTAACCAATTGAGCAAAATCTTTATCGGGAGTCATCATATATATTTCTATATCCTTTTTGTTTGATAGTAGAGAAGTTGCTGTGCCTATAACATCGTCTGCTTCAAACCCATCTTTTTCAAGAATCGGTATATTAAAGTATTGAATTAGTTTTTTTATATATGGGATTGCAACCTGAATATCTTCAGGCTGTCTTTGTCGATTAGCCTTATATTCTTTAAACATCTCAACCCTAAAAGTTGGTGCTTTTGTGTCAAAAGCAACTCCAAGGTGTGTTGGTTTTTCTTTTTTTATTACTTCTAATAAAGTGTTTGTAAACCCATAAATAGCACTAGTGTTTAAACCCTTTGAGTTTATAATAGGGTTTTTGCTAAAAGCAAAGTGAGCTCTATAAATAAGAGCCATAGCATCTAAAAGAAATAATTTTTTCAACTTTTATAGATTACTTTTTTTAACATCAAAATAAGAAAAAAATTAATATGTATATTAGGCTTAAAATACATAAATGATTTCAAAAAAATCAACTTATTTAATAGTATTATTTTTAATCATTTCTTCCTTTATAACACTTAATCAAAAAAATGTTATTTCTATTTTAGATATCAAAACCTCTCTTCGGGTATTTGGCCTTAGTTTTTCTAATAATCATATTGAAACTTTATTGCCTTATATTGAAAGAAATCGTGATGGTTATAAAAAAATGAGAGATTATAAATTAGATAAAAACACATCCCCATCCCTCACTTTTAATTTACCAAAATTAAAATCCAACTATATAAACCTAGAGTTTGAGCTAGATACTTCTATTGTATATAAAAACAAAAATGAGATTGCTTTTTTGCCTGTTAGCAAGCTTGCGTACTTAATTAAAAACCAATTGCTTTCTTCTGAGAATCTAACTAAAATCTATCTTGAAAGAATTAAAAAATACAATGAAGATTTAAATGTCATTGTGACTTTAACAGAAAAAATCGCTATAGAACAAGCAAAAAAAGCTGACCAAGAAATAAGAAATGGGGTTTATAGGGGTTTTTTGCATGGAATCCCTTATGGAATTAAAGATTTGGCTTCATATCCTAACCACCCAACAACATGGGGGGCTGAGCCATATAAAAATCAGACTTTTAATGAAAAAGCTGAAGTAATAAAAAAACTAGAAAATAGTGGAGCTGTAATGCTTGCAAAATTATCATCAGGATCTTTAGCTAGAGGTGATGTTTGGTTTGGAGGAAGAACAAAAAACCCTTGGAATTTAGAAGATGGTTCAAGTGGTTCTTCTGCTGGGTCTGCATCTGCAACATCTGCTGGTCTTGTTGGGTTTTCAATTGGAACAGAAACGTTAGGTTCAATTATTTCTCCTTCCACCAAATGTGGTGTGACTGGTTTAAGGCCAACTTATGGTTCTATTAGTACAGATGGTTTTATGACTTTATCTTGGAGTATGGATAAGGTTGGACCAATAGCAAGATCCGCTAAGGATTGCGCAATAATTTTTAATGAAATACAAAAAACAAAAGGCTTAAAAGAAGTAAAACAGGAATTTAAAAAAATTAATAAAAACTTAAAGATTGCATACTTAAAAGATTTATTTTTAAATGACACGTCTAGGTTTGCTCAGAACAACAACATTAGCTTAAGGCTTATAAAAAACAAAATCTCTGATATTATACCAATCTCATTACCAAAAAACTATCCTTTTGAGGTTTTTGATATTATCTTAAGAGCAGAAGCTGGAGCGTTTTTTGATGATTTTTTAAGATCCAATAGAGACTCTTTAATGGTAGAACAAGGGAAACGATCTAGAGCAAATTCATTAAGACAAGCCCGACTAATACCTGCAGTAGAATATATTCAAGCGAATAGACATAGAAGAAACCTTACAAATGAAGTTAATTTATTATTTGAAAATTATGATATTATTATTTCACCAAGCTTTGGGGAAAATCAACTTTTAATTTCAAACCTTACTGGCCATCCAGCTATTTCTGTTCCTAATGGTTTTGATAAAAAACACACACCAACCAGCATTACATTTTTAGCAAATCATTATAAAGAAAATCTCTTACTTTCTTTTGTTGATTTAATTCAAAAAGAAACCAGTCATCATTTAAAAAAACCACCTTTGTTTAATTAAATTCACAAGAGATTATGAGGTGTCAAAAAGAAAAATTTATATTAACTGGCAAAAAAACATATTTGAATTGTGCTTATATGTCTCCAATGTTAAAAAAAGTTGAAAAAGCTGGAATAAAGGGATTAAAAAGAAAAAGAAAACCTCATGATTTATTGCCTAAACATTTTTTTGATGAAGTAGAGTTATTACAAAAATCATTTTCAGAACTTATTAATTGTAATAACCATAAAAGAATTGCGATTGTGCCATCTGTCTCATATGGTTTAGCCAACGTGACCCACAATACCAAAATCTCCAAAGGAGAAAATATAATTCTTATTGAAGATCAATTTCCTAGTAATGTTTATCCTTGGTTAAGCCTAGCAAAAAGAAATAATGCTGAAGTTTTGTTTGTAGAAAGACCAAAAACAAAACAAAATGTTGCAGAAAAGTGGAATGAAAAAATTTTAAAAAACATAACTAATAGAACAAAAGTTGTTTCAATGGGAATTATACATTGGGCTGATGGAACAATTTTTAATATTAAGGCTATTAGAAAAAAAACCACAGAAGTTGGTGCAAAATTAATTTTAGACGGAACCCAATCGATAGGGGCAATGCCTTTTGATGTTGAAGAAATAAAACCAGATGTTTTGGTCTGCTCAGGATACAAATGGCTAATGGGTCCCTATGGAATTGGAATGGCGTATTATGGTCCATCTTTTGACGCAGGTTTACCTATTGAGGAAAGTTGGGTTAATAGAAAAAATAGTCATGAGTTTTCACAATTGTTAAACTATCAAGATGATTATGGAGAGTTAGCCAAAAGATATAATGTTGGACAGCAAAGTAATTTTATAAATATACCAATGCTTAATCAGGGAATAAAACAACTTAATTCATGGGGAATAAAAAACATTCAAAATTATTGTAAAGAAATTACAGAAGATGGATTAAAAATAATTGACAAAGAAAAAGTTTGGTATGAAGAAAATGCGTTTAGGTCTTGGCATCTCTTTGGTTTAGTTCCTAAAGCAAATCTTAAAAAGATACTTAAAAAAATAAGAGAAAAAAACATATATATCTCTCTTCGAGGAGAAACAATTAGGGTTTCTCCACATGTTTATAATAACAAAAAAGACCTTGAAAAACTTTTTAAAATCATCTCAAAAAATAGCTAAACATATATTTTTATTTGTTTTTTTATTTCAATCCCATTTGTTTTTTGGGCAGTTTAAAAACACCGACTCTAGTCCTGCAAGTATAAAGTGGTTCATTAAAAAAAGTGAAAACTTCAAAGTTTATTTTCCTCAAAACTTAGATTCTATAGCTAATTACACTATTAATTCTTTAGAGGGTATTGTAGATAAAACAAAAATTTACCCTGATTTTAAAATAAGAAAAAGTAAAATTATATTACATAATTACAACTCCATCCCAAATGGGTTTGTTGCTTCTTTTCCAAGAAGATCGGAATTATATATTAACGCAAAACCCGAACTTAGTCATTTTTTACATAATAACAATTGGATAAGTCTTTTGGCAATGCATGAATATAGGCACTTTGTTCAAAGAGAAATTGCATTTAACAAACCTTTTCATAAAATGGCATATTGGTTGTTTGGTGATTTGGTTTTTTCCACTTTATCAAGAGCCTCGTTGCCAAATTGGTATTGGGAAGGTGATGCTGTAGATGTAGAAACAAGAAACTCAAATTACGGAAGAGGTCGTGTTCCTTTTTTTTATCTTAATTCAAAAAACAATTTATTAGATGGTCGAAAAATAAAATATGATAGGCAGGTTTTGGGAAGCTATAAAATGAAAACTCCAAATGAATATGAAAGCGGATATTTAATGGTAAAGTATCTTAAAGATACATTTGGAATAAAAACGTTTAATAAAATTATTAACAAAACACAAAGTTATTCTTTTGTTCCCTTAACCTTTATAAGAACACTCAAAAAAGAAACAGGATTAAATTATAAAACATTGTACTCTAAAAGTTTAGAAACAATAAGACCAAAAACAAACAAAAACCCCAAACCATTAAAGGCAATAAATATTAGAAAAAAAAATAATTACGAAAGTTATTACTACCCCACGGAAACTGAAGATGGTAGTGTTTTGTTTTTAAAAAAAGGACTAGGTTCATATCAATATTTTGGTTTAATTGATACTTTAGGAAATATCAAAAAAGTTTTTACGCCAGGATTAGTTAATAATTATGGCAGAATATCTTATGCGGCAAATCACTTGGTTTGGTTAGAGTTTGATAAAGACCCAAGATGGAATAAGCGTGTGTATTCTGTTATAAAAGTCTTTGATTTAAAAAGAAAAAAAATAATTTCAAAATCTAAAAAAACGTTTTATGCTTCTGTTGATATTTCAAACAAAGGAGATTCTTTAGTTGCTTTAAACAACAACCTAGATGGATCACAAAGTTTGTTTTTTTTGAATACAAAAAATTGCATTCCAACAAAAGAAATCAAACTAAAAAAAGGTGTTTATTCAAACGTACGGTTTACCAAAGAAAATAAAATCATAGGAATTAAAACAAAAGATGGTGTTAAAACCATTTTTATTTATTCATTAAAAGATAATGAATTCAAAGAAATCCTTAACACTAATAAAAATATAGGCTCTCCATCAAAACATGATTCGCTGTTGGTTTTTAGTTCTGGTGAAAGTGAAAAAGATGATGTTTTAATTTATAATTTAATTAATAAAAAAAGTTTTAAATTAAAATCTAATTCGCTTGGTAATTATTTTCCTTCTTTTAGTCAAAATGGAGAGTTTTTGTTTTTTAATTCTATGACTAAAAATGGTTTTGATGTTTTTAAATTAAAAACAAATAACAACATGAAAGAAATTAAAAACATTTCAAGTGAATTACAGCCAAACTTTAAGGAAAAAAAACAAAAAAACTATAAGTCAACACGAATCTATAAGCCCTTATCTTTTATAAACCCCGTTACTTGGGGTATTACTGATTTTAATAATTCTTTAAAGGGATTAGATGATGTTAGTTTTGGTTTTGAATCTAGAGATATTTTTGGTTCTTTTTTATTTAGGGGGGGGTATAAATATAATGTTAGAGAAAAAGAAGGTGAGCGTTATTTTGGATTAAGCTATCAAGGTCTCTACCCTATTTTTTATGGTGACATTTCTTTAGGTAATAAATCATATAATAGAAATTTGATTTTAACCAGAAGTACTGGTGAAATGGATACAATTTATGATGCTGATATAAACTATAAAGTAAAAGAATTTACAATAGGAACTAAAATTCCATTAAGCTTTACAAAAGGAAAATACTTTTCTAATTTTATTTCTTCTGTAGAATATTCTAATCAAAAATTTTATGATTTTTACACAAAAGCACTAAGCAGTTCTTCTGGTCAATTTCCATTAAATACGCCAGAAAAAAACACAAGAGTGTTCTTAAATAGTTTTGTGTATTATTCGCGTGTTCACAAAAAAACCAAAAGACAAGTTTATTATCCATGGGGACAAACAATCCTTTTTGAAATAAAAAAAACAACCTCCTCAAGTGATTTTTATGGTGATTATTTTAGAACTGATGTTTATTTAGATTTTCCTGGAATAAACATATTACATTCCTTAAGAACTAAATTTAGATATGAATACCAAGATATTGGTGAATATACTTTTCGTGAAAAAATTAACTTTATTTATGGATACAAAAACAACGGGGTTTTTAAAGACTTTGTTGGTTGGGGTATAGAATACGAATTACCTTTTTTATATCCTGATTTTTCGATAGGCCCAATAATAAATTTTCAAAGGCTCCGATATACTGCTTTTATTAATGGTGGGGTTGTTAATGGAAAAAATAATATTTTTCCATATACCTCTTTTAAAGATACCCCAATATCTTTTGGTGGTGAATTAGCGGTTGATTTTAATCTTTTTAGACAAAACGGTTTATTTGATATTGGTTTAAGGTGGTCTTACCTTACAAATACAGAAACTAGTAGAAAAAATCCAATTATAGAGGTACTCTTGGGAATTATTGCTTTTTAGTTTTTATTTTAAAAATTAATTTCTATTTTCGAAAAAAAAAACTATGTTTCCTACTAATCCCGCCGTAACTGATGGTGTTGAGTTGTTTGTTTGGATTATTGTAATACTAATAAGCTTTGTTGGTGCTGTGTCTATAATAGACTTTAAAGAAGTAAAAAAAGATAACTAAAAATCAGAGTCTTTTTTGTGATTACTTACTTTGCTGTTGGGTATAAATATAGACGCAAGTATTGCTGAAACAAACAACACAAGAATTAAAATTAACATTTCCATTTTATATAACTTTTTACAAATATAATAAGTGCCTCATTGTAATTTGCTCTTGATTTAATTTTTTTATAGTTTTATTGAATACAATAACCTTAAGTATGAATCAACCTTTTCATTTAGCTTTTCCTGTAAAAGATTTAGAGTTAACAAAAGCTTTCTATGGAGATGTTTTAGGTTGTCCTATTGGTAGGGAATCCAAAAAATGGGTCGATTTTAATTTTTTTGGACATCAACTCTCAGCACACCTAAAGCCAGAAGAGTTAATTATCTCTAAGAAAAACCCTGTTGATGGTAAAGATGTTCCTGTAAGACATTTTGGAGCTATTCTTGAGTGGAATAAATGGAAGCTTTTATCTCAAAAACTTAAAAATATAAATACCCAATTTATAATTGATCCATATGTTCGTTTTAAAGGTGAGGTTGGTGAACAAGCTACTATGTTTTTTCTTGACCCTAGCGGAAATGCTTTAGAATTCAAATCATTCAAAGATCCAAAACAAATTTTTGCTTCATAGTTAAATTTTGTTATTAATTATCTTAAATAACTACCGCCATTAACATCAAATGTTGAGCCTGTAGAATGATCTATTTTACCTGAGGCCATTAGAGAAACTATTGGTGAAATATCTTTAGGTTCTGTTAATCTGTTTAGTACAATTCCTTTTTTTAAAATCCCATCGCCATGTTTTTTAATAAAATCTTTTGCCATGTCTGTTTTAACAAAACCTGGAGCAATAGTAAAGGCAATAACGTTGTCTGGTTTACCAAAAGACCTTGCTATTGTTTTGGTTAAAGAAACTAAGCCTCCTTTTGAACAAGCATATGAAATAAACTCTTCTGTTTCTCCCATAAAAGCTGCCCTAGAAGCTATATTTATAATTCTAAACTTCGATGTTATTTTTTTTTTTCTTTTTTCTTTAATAAACCACCTAACTAGAGTGGCTGGAGCCCTTAAGTTAATATCTAAAGTTGTTTTCCATGATTTATTCCAACTATCTATAGAATCATCAACAAAAGAAGGAACAGCAACACCCGCGTTGTTAATGAGCACGTCAGGAAAACCAAAAAACTTTACTGTTTCTTTAAAAAGCAGCTCAATTCCTTTTTGGTTTGATAAGTCTTTTGCAAAAACACGATTTTTTAGCCCCGATGAAAGAAACCCTTTTAGATTGTTTTTGTTTTTATTACAATGTAAAAACAAGCTGTGACCTTCTTTAAAAAGGGTTTTAGCAATATTATAACCAATTCCTTTAGATGAGCCTGTTATTAATATTTTCATTCTTTTATTACTTTTTCAACAAAAATATTCTTTTTTGCAAACTAATATTCTCTACTTCGTTTTAATTTATATAATGAAAGACAACGACTTACTACATTTATATAAAAATGACATTGGCGTTCTGGCTGTTTCTTCATATTTAAAACAAGGAAATAAAAACATTTCAATAAAAGGGTTGTCTGGAGACCTTAATATAATAACAGCCCTTGCTGTTACAAAAAATGACCAAGAAAATCATTGTTTTGTTTTAGAAGATAAAAAAAGCGCTCTAATTTTTTATAGTTCTCTTTCTAGGTTACTAAAAAAAGAAAAAATATTTTTTTTCCCTTATTCATATAGAAAAGCTTATGATGATGAGTTTATAAATAACGCTAATGTTGTTTTTAGAACCGAAGCGATAGAGGCTATAACTAATAAGTCAAAAGAAAAAATCTATTTAATTTCTTATCCTGAGGGTGTTTTTGAAAAAACAACTAATATTCAAACAAAAAACAAGCTGTCTTTATTAATAAAAAAAGGAGAAACTTTAGAATACTCTTTTTTGGTCAACTACTTAGAAGAACAAAATTTTGAATCAGTTGATTTTGTAAAAGAGCCTGGACAATATTCAGTAAGAGGAAATATTATAGATGTTTTTTCTTTTACAAACAAAGAGCCTATACGTGTTGAATATGAAGAAAACAAAATTGTCCGTATTAAGCTTTTTAATGTAGTTTCTCAATTGACTGTTGAAGAAAAAACAAAAGTTAAAATTTTAGCAAATACAGAAAAAAACCAAACCCAAAGTTCTTTTGTCTCTTTATTTTCAATTTTAAACGAAAAATGGGTTTTTTGGTTTGAAAACTTAAGTTTATCCGCTAACATTATTGAAGAAAAATTCCAAGAAGCATCATTAATTTATTCTAGTTTAGAAAAAAAATCTAAAATAATG
>Ga0209035_10000005_pt1 | contig 105844 bp, 101 predicted proteins | sample MarorgKNORR_S2LV_6_FD_188220 | JGI IMG/M metagenome (GOLD analysis project Ga0209035, IMG submission 188220) | Marine microbial communities from the Southern Atlantic Ocean, analyzing organic carbon cycling - AAIW_A/KNORR_S2/LV (SPAdes) (version 2) | ecosystem: Environmental > Aquatic >... | reverse complement strand
CTAGGCTTCGTCCCTGACCGTCGGATCCGTTCTAGTGTGGCGCCTTCGCAACAGGTGGTCCGCTCAGGATGACAGGATTTTACCCCTACCCTGAGCGTACCCCACACCTCTCCCGGTCCCAAGTCTGACCGTCCTCGCAGAATTCAACCAGTTAAGCTGGTTGATTTACCCACGAATGTATCAGACCGGCTACGGACGTTTTAGGCCCAATAAAAGCGACTACCACTTGAGGCGCCGGTATTACCGCGGCGGCTGGCACCGTCCTTACCCACCTCTTATTCCAAGACCTTTTTAGAGTCTAGAAAAGCATCGGTCTTACCCGATGCACTTGGAGTTCCCTGGTCACGATTTCTCGCATTGCCAAGTTTTCGCGCCTGCTGCACCCCGTAGGGTCTGGATTCGTGTCTCAGAATCCATCTCCGGGCGATGTCTCTCAACACCCGTACGCGTAGAGGGCTAGAGGGTACGTTACACCCCCTACAACCTGATACGCCGCAGGCCCATCCTATGCCGCCGGAGCTTTCGTCCACTCACCGTTCCAGGCGTAGTGAACTATGGATCATTATTCTCAGTTTCCCGAGGTTATTATCCAGCATAGGGCAGGTTACCCACGTGTTACTGAGCGGTACGCCGAGAATCTAATTCTCGCGACTCGCATGGCTTAATCGAACTCCAATAGCGGTAGCCTCCGGCAGGATCAACCGGATTTCTTGTGAAATCACAGTATCCTTTCGAAGTTTGTAGTCATACAATGGCTGTCACTTTAATTATTGAATTGGCGCAGAAACACATTTCCTATATTTGAATGTGATATATTTTCTGCTTACTTGCACCCCTATTATCGGGGTCAAGTCGTTATTGTGGTTAACCTCCATAACCATGAACTTGGTTCATGGCCGCACTCCCTCGGCACACGCCTGACCTGATAGTAGACCTCATCGCACTAGGTGCTCAATCTCCAACGCCAGTCAAACGTAGCAAGTCGCCGACCGGCAAGGGGTATTTCAATCTGCCCTACTAACAAGTAGAGCGATTGGGGCGCAGTACAACGATTATGCAATTACAAAATACTTTATCCGAATGAACATTATTTCATTCGATAAAGAGAATTAAGAGCATTGAATCAACACATAAGATACAGCGAGAATGGAAGTCGAATAACTATCCAAAAAGATATTTGAAAATTGGAGGATATAATTATTATCAATAATCAACAAAAGATATTTCATAGACGTTTAATATACCACAAATAGCAATGATAAATATATTTTAAAATTATTAAAAATCTCAATTTATTTATAAAATATACCTAAGAATATTACCTATAAAAAAGTGAAATTACCTCAAATTAGCTATACAAAAACATGAATATTACAGAGATCGATTACAATAAGTTAATGCCTATAATATGCAAACAAAAACAAATAAATGATATATTTAGGCTACAATAGAGCAAGATTATCCTAAAGGTATTCTCAGTCATTATGCCGTTTAAAAGAGCATTAATATATCGATTAGATTAGACAATATCAGTCTGCGCCAAAGAACTCACGAAGTACAGGATGCATTTCCATTGCCTGTTCTTTTTGAATCTGCTCATAAGTCCTTAAGATAATTCCAACCGCCAATAAGAGTCCAGTACCAGTCGCATTACCAACTGTACCAAGAAGGTCTGCCCCAGATGCCAAGAGACCTACGAAAGCACCAGAGAATAGGGTTACAGGAGGGATATACCTCTCAAGGATTCTCTCTAATACAACAGGATTCTTTCTGAAACCAGGAATCTGCATACCTGTTCTCTCAATTTGCTTTGCAACATCTTTAGCACCCATATTAGTAGTTTCAATCCAAAACTTCGCGAATACTGTTGAACCTGCTGTCATGACAAATACATACACTACAACGTGGACCATAAGTTGCCCCAGGCTATGCCCATAGGCATCACCTGTCTGATTAAGTAATGGCATAAACCAGTCACCTACACCATTAACCATTGAGGAATACCATGCAAAACCATCGGAAGGAGTTGTGGCTCCAACTTCATAAGATCCAAACCAATGAGCCTTGCTAAACGCTCCATTACGACCTAATATTGGCACTGTAGAAAGCACAGGATGACTCCAGAATAGTAGAGTGAACATATTGATATTAGCCAACAAAGCAGCCATCAAAATCACAGGTATGTTACTAGCATAAACAAGACGTATAGGATATTGTCCACGATGACCACGAACCTTACCATGAGTTAATGGTAATTCTAACTTACTTGATTCAGCATATGCAACTACTAGGAATACAATAATCGAGGAAACAAGTGCAGCTATAGGATTAGCATGATTTAACAATATTAATTCGAAACCATTTTCAGAAACTAATTGTGAATTTGTAGCAGTCCTCAACGTATAGAATATCATTGGCAGCGTCCCCGAAGGAGGGTTCTGGAATGAAAGTGGAGATCCTGAGGTTACAGGTAATGGAGACAAAGTACCTACGAATGTTGATTGAGCAACACCTGCTGCAATGAATAATGAGATACCGCTACCAATTCCCCATTTACTTACAAGCTCATCAAGTAAGAATACAAGGTATGAACCCATGAATAACTGTGCAACAATTATTGTATTAGCCCAACCAATACCAAAGTCTAGAATTAGAGTCTCTGACGGATCTAAGAAACCATAAACTTGAGGTATCGATTCAATAGGAATCATAATTAGAACTAATAATTTTTGAACTCCTTGATATAATTGCTTATCATCAGAATCTTGTAAATCTAATTGAATTATTTTAGCCCCTGCGAAAAGTTGCATTATAATTGAACCAGTAACAATAGGACCGATACCTAAGTGCATAATTGAACCTGAGGCGCCTGCCATAATTGCCCTGAATGACGAGAAAATATCCAAAGTAGAGTCTGATAGCCCATATATCATGACATTAGTCATCATAAAATAAATTATCAATACAAGAGTAGTAGTCCATAATTTTTGATTGAAACGCACGTGTCCTTCAGGCTTTGTGATACTAGGATAAACATCAACGAATCGACTTAGACCATAAAGACGGCTGCTTTTTTCACCAGAGTATAATAAACAAGCTAAAGTCATTGAAACTGCTACTCCAAGGAGCGCAACACCGACTAATAAGAAACCAACTGCAGAAGTATCCACCCATCCCCAATAAGCTAAACCGACAACAGACACTAACCAAATCCCTGGTTTAAGAGAACGCCCTATGTAAGGTATTGATCTAATATTTTCTGGTAAATCGGTCATTGCACACCACATGATATAACCAACATACGGTATTGAAACTATGAACATACGAAGTGCATTCATCTGCTCATCTGCAGATCCCGCGAATTCATCAAGTAACCAATAATACAGCATAAACCAATAAAGTCCAGCTATTATCACTGTTCCAATTAAATTCGGCTTTCTGTCGACCATAAGCTACACACCTCTAATTCCAATTCTAATTCTATTCTTCTTCCCATTCAACTTCGCTATCGCCAAGAATTACTGAGCCACCTGCGGCTTCAACTTTCTTAACGGCGAGAGAACTTGCTTCTTTAACTGTAATATTCAGAGCTTTTTCCATTCGCCCTTTACCCAATAGTTTGTCAAAACCAAGAGTAGATAAATTGATTGAATTACCATCTGCCATTTCTTGAACTTCTTGAAGGTTAACAGATACATTTACTACTCTTAGACTAGGGTCTCGATTGAATCCATGCATACCCCAATGTCCAGGCATATATTTGATTCGAGACATAACTCGATGTTTGTTTATTCCAGCATTACCACGGCCACCACGCTTACCTGCGCCACGACCTGCTTTCTTTCCTCTTCCATGGTAGCGAGAGCGACCACGGAATTTATTTGTACGGGATACCATATTTATTCACCTCAGAGCATTCTTCCTGCGAGATCAGATATTGCCTCGCCTCTAAATCCTAGAGCACCACCTATTGTGAATGCTCTCTTGATTCCACCCCAGCCTTTACTTCCGCGTGGGGGGTGTAGTCTGAAAATTGGTTTTAGTCCATCAACATCTTTCATTGTGGCATCACCTGCTGCTATTGCTTTTGCAAATGCAGCTACTGTTTTGTAATCACTAGACGCTTTAATAGTGGCATCATCAACAGGCTTATCGCCAACCATTCGACCTCTTTCTTTCAGAAGAGTCTCGATAGTATCTGCATCTACTTCCCCCCAAGTGATGTAATCCTTTGACTTCTGCAACATACCAGAGTATGTCACTGTATCAGGAATTAATGTTGCATGATTAACACGTGTTAAATTAAGCATAAGCATTGTATCTCGAATTTTCTTTGTAACTCCACGGTCACTTCGTGCTCTAATTACCAAAAATGTCATTGTAACTTCCTCCCTTGGGTGATGTTTAATCTCTGACGATCTCCATCAGTGATCTTAGTTTTGTTAAGTTCGATAAGAGCATTGAAAGTTGCACGAGCGAAATTGATTGTAGTACGAGTTTGTCCTGCTGATCTAGCCCAAACATCTGTAACTCCTGCAAGATTGAGTACACGTCGACCATAATCTCCGATAACTAATCCTTTACCAGCTGGTGCTGGCATCAATGTGATTCTTGTAGAACCTGAACGACCAGTGACTTTGAATGGTACTGAATTACCTGGTCCTTCGGAAGATTCCCAAGAACCATTACCTCTCATAACAGGGATAAGATTTAGTTTAGCCTTATCTATTGCTTTACGAATTGTCCCCGATACTTCTTTTCCTTTACAGACGGCTAATCCTACGTAACCATCACTATTACCTACAACACACAGGACGTTGAATCTTACACGGCGACCTGAGTCAGTCATTCTTTGAATCATGTTAACTCCCAGAACATCATCTGTGAGGTCAGGTAATAAAGCATCTACTATCTCAACTTCCCTTATAGGAAGTCCAGTATCTAATGCTTGTTCATAAGTTAATATTTCACCACTCATAACCATACGACCAAGACGAGTTCGAGGAACCCATGAACGAAGACCAGCTAATGGATCAGGACCTCTTCTAGGACGACTATCAGCACTTGGTTGAACTGGTGCTAAAGCTGCTGCGAGACCAGGAGCTAACTGAACTTCTTCTTTATTTTCTTCATCACTCATATTTATGCCTCCTCTATCGCTTTCAATGAAACCTGTAATTTATCAGCTATAGAATCATCAATATGAGCACCATTTATTCGGTCTTCTTCTGGTAATACTGCATCACCATGAGGAATCTCTAATCCTGCATCGACCATTCCTTTCAAAGCTGCAAACACTCTACTTCCAGTAGATGATGCTGAAAGACCGATGTCAAGAACAGCATTCTCATAACCTGCTGATATGGCATTCTTTGCCAAAGCGTAGCCTGTAAGATAACTAGCAGGAACAGATTTCCTTGAGAGATCTGCTGGCCAAGAATATTTATCCACTAATGTTTTACCATTGACTGATGCAAGAACAAGGTCCCCCTCAGGATTAAACTCAATTAATTGACAAGTAGTTTGAGTATTTGATATTCGTACTACTGCTCTTGGAGTTTCTCCTCTTAACAACTTCATTCTTCGACGATAATCGGTTTCACCTAATCGACGTCGCTTGAATCTTAATCTTTGGTTCTTACCATGTGCCATTATTCATCGCCTCCAAACTTAATACCATCCAAACCCATATTGGTTCGCATATGAGCAATAGAACGATATGAACCACCCTTTGCTTTTCGATAATAATATCTATATTCACTAGGTGTGAGTGTTTCATCACCTCTTAGATCTTTCAAAACTCTACGTTGAGCACGAATAAGGCGCATCCATCGATTTTTCTTAGGATCTCTAGAGTTCCTTGAACCCTTTCTTGAACCAGGGCCCTTACGACGACCCTTTGCTTTTTGATCAGCAGCTTTCCTTGCTCTTCCACGGCTAATTCCTTTAATCGGTTTCGCTTTGATTAAACCGTCTTCTATCAGTTGACGAATATCAGCTTTTTGAACAGCAGAACTTACTTCCTCGAGATAATCAGGATTTATCCATACTCTATGAATACCTACTGTACGTCCTTCTTTCTTAGAAAGAATATGTGCAGCCATCCTCTTCTGATTTGATATAATCACTGTAGATCACCTTTCCTATCAATCTTACGACGATTTAATACACGTAGTCCTAAATCATCAGCACGATCATGAATATTAGCCCTTTTTCGATTACCTACACCTGCACCTATACGGATTGCTTGACGTTCTGGATTGAGACCATCAAGATCACTAGGCTGGTTAACAAGTACATCTTCAAAACCAGAGGGATGAAGTCCGCGTACTGCAGAAATCTTCCCGTAGCCTACACGTACCATTGGAGTGCGATATTTCATATTGAGTCTTTGTTTAGACTGGTAACCCTTAGGTTTTCTCCATCCAGTCCTAGCCAGACGGTAATATCTGTACCACTCTTGACGACGGAACTTAGGTTGTTTCTTCATCTCAGCAGCACGGATTAGTAAATTTGCTTTAGTTTCATCATCTAAGATTGGTTTTTGTCGAGCGGTGTGTACATCTTCCCAATCATCTTCCCAATCATCATCATCTTCATCAAATTCTTCTGAATCAACAGAAGGTACTACCTCAGTTTCAGATGGAGATTCTTCTACATCTTCAACTACTTCTTCTTGTAAGTCCTCATTAGATTCACTAAGTCTTTCAATTAAATCACTTTTTTTACCAGAAACTGGTAAACCAGCTTCCCGTAGTAATTCTTTTAATTGTGCAACAGTCATGTTTTCGTATGCCATACCATTACCTCCTTTATTCACCCTTAGATACGATGTATATTCCGTCCTGGAACACACGCCTATCTCTTTTCTTAATAGCACAAGATCTCTCAATATTCGCTGCAGTTTGACCTACTTTCTCACGGTCTGCACCTTTAACTAAGACATCTGTTTTATTTTCCACTCTAACTTCTACTTCGGAAGGAGACCACGGTAGTTTGGCTACACGCGGAACTTTCTCACCGAATAGATTGGTTACAGTTAATTGATTACCCTGAACTTTAATTGTCATAGGGAAGTGAGAATATACTGCCTTTAAACGATATTCAAATCCCGTATCTATTCCCTTAACCATATTAGTTAAATGAGCATTCCATGTACCCGCTAATGCTCTTTCAGAGCGGCGAGGTAAATCGCAAAATACTTGTAAATTACCATCCACACTTGTGACGTCTACGCGAGGGTGACGGAACTCTCTTGATACTGAATTACCATCTTTTGAAATTGTTACACTATTACCATCCAGAGATGCATTAACTCCATCAGGTAGTGAGATTCTATGTACTATTTTATCTAATTTTACCATACTTATCCCCCCTCAGAAAATATATGCGAGTAAACGCCCGCCTATTCTCTCCTTCTTTGCTTCATAATGGTTCATTACACCTTGATTGGTTGACATAATTAGAAGTCCGAAGTCTTGTGCAGGAAGATATCTTGACTCCCACTTCTCAAATTCTAATCTTTGAACTGAATGTCTTGGTTTGATGATTCCACAGCGATTGATAGCACCGACTAACTCGATCCTATATCCTCCGCCGCGTCCGTCTTCTATGGCTTCATATTCTCCAACATATCCAGATTTCTGCATAATTGATAACATGCTTCCTAGCAGCTTACTAGCTGGGCGTACGGTCACTTCGTAGTGACCTGCGGTCTCCGCATTGAAAATACGGGTAAATGCGTCATTTAATGGGTCAAATTGCATACTCTTCTCACCTCAACTATTCTTTTTGAATCCTATACTCGGAGCGACGTCTCGGAAACACTGACGACATAATCTAAGCCCATGACGGCGTATCATTCCTCGGCTGCGTCCACAACGTCTACAACCGCTTGATCTTCCTATTTCTTCTCCATGATCTCTTGCCATGCTTACTCCTCCACTATTACAATACCGAATTGCTCTACAATCCATTGTTTACATTCATTACGAACTACACGATGATTCCTAGCAACTTTAGTGCTTCTTCGACGACGTCGAGATACACGATGGCCAGGGCGCTCGAGAACAATATTGACATCCATACCAAATATTCCGATATCAGGATCATATTTCTGATCTGGGAAATCAGTATAATCAGATATTCCAAAAGAAAGATTACCTGATTGATCGAAATTATATGCTGGCAGAGTATTCTGACGAATCCAGAATGCATCTTTTAGGAACGAGGCAATTTTATCCTGATTACGAATTGTAACTTTACATCCTATTGGGCCACCGATACGAGTTCCAAGATCACGGTTTGTACTCTTAGAAAGTGTCCTAACTGGTTTTAAGTCTGTAAGTAGTTCAAGAACTTGCTCTGCTAACTGGAGTCTTTGGCCACCTTCACCTACACCAATGTTGATTGTAACTTTAGTAATTCTTGGTTCTAACATTGCATTAGCACTCATTCAACCACCTCCAATGGTATATCTTTCAAATCACCAAGGATGAAAACATAGTCAGAAATTGTACCAAAATCATCGAAAGAAACCTCATTTGCTTTTGATGAACGCTTGATATCCTGGGAACGTACTGTAGCAGTTTCACCAATATGTGACCCGCCTGTCAAGTATGCTAGTGCACCTTCTTCGAATTTGTAATGAGCTGTGATTTCTTGACTAGGTAGAGAAATAACAACACTGTCACCTGAATTATATTCAGGATTAGAATCGAATAATAAATTTCTTCCATCGTGAAGATGAAGTTGAGTTTTACCACCTGAAATTGTAGTTTTTCCCATTACACGGCAAGTTTTAGATGATGCTTGTTTAGTTGAAATTGGCCTATATCTTAGTTTACCATTCAGATCTAATACACAACGGAAATTATTATCTCCAACTGTTAGAACATCCATTAAACCTACACCTCTTCCAAGTGCTGTCTCAATTTTTCCATCTACCTGAATCTTTCTTAAGTGTAGAATTCTCTTAGATTCTCTACGATTGTGTGCTACACCGAGAACATCACGAAGAATAATTCCCATTGGCATACATTTTTCGATACTATGCCCACAAGGATCTGGTTTTTGCACCCAAACTGTTGTTTTTCTTGGCAATGGCCAACTTCTTGGCATCATTAAACGCTTAATATGGCTGCTACTCATTCTTGTCCGCCCCCTCTTTCAATCAATTGCTTGATTCTTACTGGATCTCCTTCATACAATGCTGTAACAACTATGTTAGAAGGATGAATAGGAATTGCTTCTTCTTTACCATCAGCTGTAGTGATAGTTAAGCCATCTACAAAAATACGACCACGAGATGTATCTACACGATTAACTTTCGATTTCAAACCAGCACGTCCTCGTGATTGACCTAAACGCTTGCCCTTAGAATCAGATTTAATGCTGTTTGGATTACCAAAGTCGCCACGTAGAACTTCTACCTCATCTCCAACGCGAACTGTTACGGTTCTAACATTCTGAAGATTAGGGTCGTCTGTAATCAAACGTGCTCGCATACGCTTACGCTTTACATGAATAGGAGCATTGCTTTGGGAAAGACGATTTTTACCAGGATTCTTTGTTGCCATTCATTTCACCTCATACAATTTGTTTCGCAGTAGCTGCGATTCTAGGCCAACGTTCTGCGGCCTCTCTACTAACAGGACCTTTTATGTCGGAACCCTGAACATCTCCCTTTTCATTTGTTAGGACACAAGCATTATCTTCGAATCGAGCCCATGTACCATCAACTCTACGGAATGGTCTTGATTGACGTATGATTACAGCAGTAAATATCTGTCTTCTAGTCTCTGGCGTACCTCTTCGGACAGTTACACGAATCATGTCGCCGACACCTGCAGCGGGATAACGACCAGCTACTCCTCCTTTCTTTAGGACGTTAATTAGTTGGACGATTTTAGCACCAGTATTATCGGCACAATCCATTTTTGCCTGGGTTGGCAATGCTTTAGTTACACGGCTTGAGATACCCTTCATGACTGATCACCTTTCTCTATAACACAGAACTTAACCGTTTTTGAAAGTGGCCTACACTCCATGATTCTTACAGTATCACCAGGATTCAATTCACCGATGCAAGAAGGTAAGTGAGCAGGATATCTCCTTGTACGCTTTTCATATCTTTCATACTTCTTCATATAACGTGTTAATTCTCTTTCAACAACAATTGAACCAGACATATTATTGGAGTATACTTTACCTTCAATAATTTGTCCACGTACTCTTAGACTTCCGTTGAATGGACAGTTTACATCACCATCCCATTCACCTTCCGGCGTTTTTACATCTACTCCGATATCACGCATTTTAGTTTCTCCTGTATTTACGGTTAATTCGATCTTCAGGACGTTGGGTGACCGTGGCACCATCAATGACCTCTTTTTCTGAGTCGAGTATGAATTGGATTACATCTTTAGCAAATGTTTTTTCACCATTTTGTGTTTGTATAATAATTGTATTTCGAGTTTCCTCGAGGACCTTTCCTTGAATGCCGACTAATGTAGGATCATTAGAATCGACAATTGAGATATTTCTAGCTAGAAATGGCATATGGATAGAATTAGTCAATTAACGCACCTCCACTTGATACCCATTTTGTTCGAGAACTTTAGCGGCTCTTTTCTTATGCTCACCTTGTAATTCAATAGTACGATCTTTTACAGTACCACCAGCAGCACAAGAACCTTTCAGGATTTTAGCAAGTTTGTTTATGTCAATTGCTACATCATCAATGCCTTCAACAATAGTTACCATTTTCCCATACCTCCTTCTTACTACTGAAATTATTGCTTTTTGTTGTTCTTTTGCTATTTCTTGGCAGATACATAATTCATCGGGTAAACCACATAGATTGCATATACCAGCCATTTATTCCTACTCCTGTGAATCCTCATTCATCTTTGTTAGGAGACGTGCTATACTACGCCTTGTTGCCTTGTAAGATCCTGAATCAGAAGATGACCCACCTAGTGCCTGTTGAGCACGTAGTTGGAGCATTTCATCACGTAGTTCAATCAGACGGTCTTCGCGTTGTTCAACGCTCATTCCGTCGATATCTCTAGATGATAGATAAGACATTCACTCTTCCTCCTGAACTTCTTCTGTTGTTTCAATTTCTGCCATCTTTTGCAGTACTGAGTCGACTACTTCTTCTGCAGCAACTTCATCATGGTCTTCACTAGGAGTCTCAGATGGAGCTTCAATCATAGAAATTTCATCAATTGGATCAAGTCCAACTTCATGACGCTCATGAATTTTAATTTCATGAGGTAATTGGACCCCTTTACGCATTATTCTTACAGTACAACCGATTGTACCTAATTTCTTTACACAGGTTGAAAAACCTGTATCCATGAACTCAAGTGCAGTTTCACCACAGAACTTTATGTGACCTTTCTGGAACTTTTCTACACGATGTCGTGCACCAGTGATTTTACCGGATATAATTACTAGACATCCTCTTGCACCTGCATCCATAATATTCTGAGCTGTGCTATGGCCTGCTCTACGGAAGAACCATCCTCTCTCTAGAGAACTTGCTAACCGACTAGCCATTACTTGAGCATTAAGGCGCTGTTCTTCGATCTCAGTTACTTCTAGATGTGGGTTTTCAAGATTAAAATCTTCTTGCAAACGACGTTGTAGTTCGTGAATTACCTTACCACGTCGACCTATGACACGGCCTACTTGTTCAGCGTGTAGTGTTACTTTCGTACCTTCGGGGGTACGTGCGAAATCAAGACCTCCAAATCCTGCACGCTCAGTTTCCTTGAGTAAATATTCTCTAACGAGCTGACGCTCTACATTACGATTAATGAAAGTTCTAATTGTGTTTTGTTTCATAATAGACACCTCAGAATTCTTCCTCTTCTTCCTCTTCACCGAAGTGCTCTAGGAAAATTTCAATATTAACTTGATAGTGATTGTCGGGGGTTGCTCGGCCTTGGGCACGAGGTCTCCAACCGCGATGAATTTGACCACGATGTGATGCTAAGTGAGTAATAGTCATCTCTTCAGGTTCAATTGTATCATATCTTTGACGCGCATTTTCCATAGCGCTATTGATAAGCTTAATGAAAACCTTTGATGCTTTACGAGGAAATTTGCCTGGTCCCATCTTACCTTTTCTATGACCAGCCATTGTATTCCCACCACGGCCTCTCCTTGTACGACGAGTATACGGAATTGCTTTCTTTTCAGCAATTACGTCTTCTAAGTATGAAATTGCATCTGAAGCATTCATCCCACGTAGAGCTTTTGCGATATGTAAGCAATGCTTTTGATGTACATCAACATTCACTGCTCTTGCTGAAACAAGATTTGAACCTTCTAGAAGTTGTGTGTATCCTGATTGTGATTTACCTGTTATTCTACTCATTATCTCACCTCACTTCAATGCTACGTGTGCAGAAGATCTAGTTGCACCTACACCTGGACCGGTGTGAGTTACTGATCTTCTTGTCATTGCAAATTCACCTAATGCATGACCTATCATTTCAGGTATGATTTCGATATTAACGAAATCACGACCATTATGAATTCCAATAGTAGTTCCTACCATCTCTGGAAGAACGTACATTCTCCTTGAATGTGTTCGTATAACCTTGCCAGAACTATTAGATCGAATTTTATCAAGTAATTTCTCGCAATCTAAATTCAATCCACGAGATAAGGTTCTCTTAGCTCGTGATGGCATTAGTGTTGCAATGCAAATTGCACTCAAATCATCCTCTGGAGGATAAAGAGGCATTTGCTTGAGTTCTTCAATAGTGTAACCTCGCCACAAGAATTCTTTCTGACGACGTTCAGATATCTGAGAACGACGCTTTCTTGCTTGTCGGCGAGCTAACTTAGGTGAACGGAACATTTTCTTGGATTTTCTTGCCATAATTATGCCTCCTCATTCCTAACTCTTGTCCTTCCTCGGCCTGTACGCCTTGGTGCGATGTTTCCAACTTTCTGACCCGGAGGTGCATTACGACTTACTGAGTTAGGACCATGAACCGCTTGGTGATTACCTCCACCATGAGGGTGATCTACAGGGTTCATTGCTACACCACTTACAGTAGGGTAGGGTTTACCACGAGCCTTTGCACGGTAATGTGCAGCTCCTGCTTTCATCAGTGGTTTCTCAGTCCTTCCGTGACCAGCAAGTACACCGATTGTCGCTCTACACTTAGAATGTAATTCTTTCAAGCGTCCGCTTGGTAACCTCACACGTACTTTGTCTCCCATACGAGTTTCTAATATGGCAGAGTTTCCACCAGATCGTGCTAGTTTACCACCATCTCCCGGTCTTAATTCAACATTACACACAGGAGTCCCTTCTGGAATTTGCTCAAGTGTAGTAACATTCCCTGGTTTTAATGAAACATTATCTCCAAAAGCAATATTCTGACCTACGGAAATTCCTTCCGGAGCGGCCATATGACCTATTTGGCCATCTTCAAATTTAATTTTCGCAAGCGGGGTTGTATGTACTGGACTGTGGATTAAATCTACAACCTCAGCCATCTTTCCATTAACTCTAGGGAGCCTATTTGCTGCTGGGAATCGGTGACTTGACACCTTATTCTTCGGGCTTGACCCTTTGCGTTGTGATCTTGTTCTCTTACCCATACATATCACCTCAGAAAGCGCCTAACTTCAGCGCTGCCTCCTCTGCATCGTAGCCATCAGCAAGACGAATGCTTGCATGTTTCCCAGTAATAGTGATTTTAGTATTCACCTTTGCTACCTTTACATCCAAAAGCATTTCAACTGATTGGCGGATTTGTTTTTTTGTGGATTCTCTTCGCACAATAAACTCAATTCGATTATTATTTTCTCTGTAATTATTATCTATATCTGCAACTCTTCGAGCTTCCAGAGTCTTCTCTGTGATCCAAGGCATTAAAATTATATCGTAAGGATTAACCATTTTCATCACTCCATTGCCTCTATTGCAGCCTTTGTCCAAACCGTCAAACGACCCACATCTCCACCGGGAGCAAGATCTTCGGCGCACAAATCTTTAGCTGCTACAACATCAACTCCAGGTACATTTCTAGCAGCCTTGTGTAATCCATTACTACATGCCACTACTAGAAGGATACTCTTAGGAGTGCGGTATTTCCTGCCCCTCATTGTCCCTTTACCTGCTCTAATTGTTCTTCCTGATTTCGCACGCTCTAAGTCTTCACCAAGTCCTAAACCATTCATCATAGCAACAAATTTCCTTGTAGAGTTTTGCAAAGGCAATGACTCTACATCGAATTTTTCTACAGATTCTCCTCGAGATTCAGTATAACCATCGATAATAATAGGAAAACGTACTTTGCTATCGAAGTTATGGCCTCTAGATGAAACCATATCAGAATTAATTGTTGCTGCTATAGCTGAATTTCGAGCAATTACTCTTTGTTTAACGTTTAATTTCTGAGACCAATCTTTAGCGACTTTAGGGCCATGTGCTCTACGACCACCACGTGTATGAGGATTCTGTGCACCTGTCCTTTGACCTGTTTTTCTCATGATTCGGGATACACCTCTACCCTTACCCCACCATTCCACAGAATGCTTCATTCCTGCTTGTGGAGCTCTCTTACCATCGTGCTCGTTATGGCCATAGGCTTGCCTTCTGTTAGCGCGTGATGCATGTACAGCAGAACGAACTAGATCCTCTCTTATTTCACTTTCAAACATCGAAGGTAAAGTTAGGTTTTTCCCATCTGTGGCTTCTACAACATATGATTCTGCGAGTAGCCCAGCGTCTAACTCTTCTTGTTCAACATTGGATACTAAATTGTAAGTTTTGACCTTCATGTATTCAGACCCCCTGTTTTGATGACGTACTGACATATGTCAAATCGACTTCAGGCTTACTAGCTCTAGGACGGATAGCGTCACGGAATCTCAACATTCTCTTTGCCGGACCCGGTAGACTGCCTTCGATAATCACATAATCATTGGAAACTTCACCATAGTGTAAGAATCCACCTTCAGGCGTAATATCCGATTCATCAGGTTGTGAAATTCTTAATACTCTTTTATTCAGTTCAGTTCTCTGATGGTAACCTGTTTGACCAGCCTGTCGAATTGTTTTCCTTACATAACCTGTACCGAAATCTCCCATATTTCCACCTTGTCTTCGGCGCTTACTATTTTTGTGACTCAATAACTTAATTCCCCATCTTTTGATAGATCCTTGCCATCCTTTTCCTTTAGTTACCCCTATTACATCGATTTCTGTACCTATATCGTATACATCGGATACAGATATATGGCCTCCAAGACGTTCTTTCGCCCACATTAATTTCTCATTATTGTCTCCACCTACGAGACCTACTTCCATAATTTCAGGAGTTTTACTACTAATGCTCTTAACCATAGCAGGTTGTGTTGCAACTATTAGCCTAACATCACATAGATCTGCACTAACTAAAGCTTCGAAAGCTCCCTCAGAAGAACCTTCACTGCGCCCTGGAATCCTTCCAGCACGCTTCTCTGGTTTACGACCTTCATCAGCATCGCGCTCACCACGTGACTGATTCGCAAACCTTGGCATTAGACCTTGCGGCCCATCATCTGAAGGATTGATCCAAAACTCACCTGAGGTTTGCATACCGTATGGAGTCATTTTGTAACCCCTTACTGCTAGAACACTCATTGGAGGTGCTTCGACAACAGTGACTGCCTTCCTTACCTCTTGGCCTGCGGATGTAGAATATGGATTATTGTCTCGGATGAGCACATGTGTCATTCCGGCTTTCCAGCCTGCAAATCCTTGCACTCTAATCTCCGATGATTCAGTTTTAGGCCATGATGTGATACGACCATACGGTCGAATAGCCCTTTTTCTAGGGCTAAAGCCCATGCTACCACGGCGGGGTTTACTACGGTCAGCCATTTTTGCGTCCTCCTTTGTTTTTAACCAACATTAAGCCGCAGTGCGGCTTTTTGCCGGGCCTTCAACGCTAAGGAGATACCGTGACACCGAACCAAAAGCGCGATTGTGCTTTTGATGTACGGGTTGCTTGTGCATTGCCCTATGGTGTCTGGTATCTCACGTCTTGAGCGGCCCTGCGACCTACCATCCCTTTATCAAAGAATCGGGAAGCAAATATTCAACCCACACCATCATTAATGAAAAAGGCTGACAGTGTAACTATTTTGAACCCTGTGCTTGAGGTCGTTTACCTATGCGACACGCTGTCCACCATACTGGACTCATTAAAGGGGTTGTAGAGGCACGAGCATATCAATTAGAGGCCGTAGATGAAGCCCTTGCTGGTTCCATGCTCCTAGTACTACCAACTGCAGCAGGTAAAACAGCAGTTGCATGGATGGTAATTGCAGAAATAATGCGGCAAAAACAGGGATTCGTTCTTTTTATAGCACCGACTAATCCATTAGTAGATCAGCATATCAAAAGTCTAGAATCCGTCATTAAGGGTGTAAAAGACTTCAACTTAATATCTATGACAGGCAGTACCCCCCCCGAGAAAAGAATAAAATTATGGGAATCTGCTAGAATAATAGTTGCTACACCACAAGTTGTACGTAATGATGTATTAAGTGGAAATTTAAGTTTAGAAAAATGCTCATTACTAATTTTAGATGAAGCACATCACTCAACAGGTAAACATGCTATGGCCCAAGCAGCAGAGCTGTATAATTCAGAATGCTTGAAACCGCTAATACTAGGAATGACTGCAAGTCCAGGTTCAAGAACAGAATTAGTAGGGGAGATATGTCAACGATTACAAATTCAAAGAATACACATAAGAGCATCTAAAGAACCTATGTTAGAAAAATATCTTGCAGGATTAGAGATACAAGAAATCATAGTTAATGTCCCAGACAAAATAAGAGAACTAGTAAATCCTTTAGAATTATGGATAAACGGTATTGTAGATAGAGAAAGAAGAAATGGAAGATATGTGCGTCCGGGTAACCCTTCATTTGGAGGACTAAATGAAGCAATGAGTAGAGCCCAACATGCTATATCAATCGGTGATAAAAGTGCATATTCATCGGTATCCCAAATTGCAACAGCAATGACTCTGAATCACCTAATTAATAATCTATTAACACAAGGCATTACAGCAGCAAGAGAATTTCTAGAAAACTCTGCAGACATAAGGAATAATATAAGTAAATCATCACAGAATTTCCATAAAGACTTACGAATCGTTGAATTAAAAAATAATTTAGATGGTATGGAAGAAATACATACTAAAGTTGGGACTGTCAGGAGATTAATAAGACAGCGACTTAGAAGAGATCCAGAGAGTAAAATAATTGTATTTGCATCTTTCAGAAATACAGTCGAATCATTAGATATGGCATTAAATAACTTAAAAGACGTGAAATCAATTCAAGTTATTGGTCAATCCGACAGGGCGGGAAAAAAAGGATTGAAACCAAAACAGCAAATTGAAGTCCTAAATAAGTTCAGAAAAGGAGAATATAATGTTCTAGTTGCAACATCTGTAGCAGAAGAAGGACTTGATATACCTAGTGCTGATTTAGTGATATTCTATGAACCGGTAGGCAGTGAAATAAGAACAATTCAGAGAAGAGGTAGAACTGGGAGACATAGAGAAGGAGAGGTAATGGTCCTTGTAGCAGAAGGGACTCGTGATGAAAATGCAAAAATATCAGCAGAAAAGAAAGAACAGAATATGCAGAGAGCGGTTCAAAGAATTCGACGGAAATTACCTCGGAAAGTACATGAAGATTTATCTAATCTGAGTAATTTCTCTGTCCAAAATGAGATTGAGACAATTACTGCATCTAACTTTATAAAAAATATTCGTAATGAAAATAGGCCGATAATAGCAGAAATAGATAATAATGAACCGATTTCAAATAATAATAATCATGACAATAACAAAACAAAACCATTAGACCCGAGTAATTTTAGACCAAGAGGGCAAACTGGGTTAGATGAATTCAGATACAAAAGGGATAGTTAGTTACCTATAACTAAAACTCTTGTTCTTAGTTGAGCGTACCTAGTATTATAATGACCCAATGCAAAACATAAAATTTCACAAAGATGAACTACAGGTATATCAGTATTAAGACCAGTTTTCTGAGAAGCTTTACCTTGGTAAATATCCATTATAGAATGTGACAAATTACATGAACTAACTATCATTTGCGCACCTTCTGATTTGGCATCATTAAGAACTGATGCTGCTAATTTTAAAACAGTAGGTTCTTCAGAAAATAAACTTGGAGCGCCTACACTTTGAGTTCGTGATTCCCAATTAACTGGATATCCGCCCAACGTTCTTATCAGTTGTTCCATATAATTTGGATCATAAACATCATCATCACCACAGAATCCATCTTGTTGAATATTAGGCCCGTAATAAGAAGCTACTCTAAAATCAATAGGATTCACTACCATTGATTCAAGTTTATCGAGTCCTATTTCATCGACAATAACATGTAATAAATGATTCACTGAAGTATCCCCTGAAAACTCTAGCCCACATGTTTTCAACAATATTGCATTAGTTTCTGCTAATAAAATAGGATCTGATTTTAACAAAAATAAATCTTCAGAAAGATTCCCTGCGGTCGATGCACAAGGAGTAAGAATATCTAATCCTAGAGACTCAGCCTGAGCAAATATGCGTGCATTGAGAGTTAACTGAAGCCTTTGATTGACTTGACGAATAATCCCTGCACCACAACTTGTCGCACCATCTAATGAAGTTAGTTTAATACCTAACGACTTAATTAGCGGAACCATTGAATCTGCTATCTCTGGAGACCCTGAATGAGCGATATTCCCCGGGTGATAAGCATATTTAATCGCCATTAGAATCGTCCATCCATTTCGTTGTATATTGCGACTACTTCGTGATGATTTTTAACAGAGGAGTTGAATTGCCTTGGCATCTTTCCAAGACCTGCTGGTGGAGCGATGAATGCTAACATGTCATTAATCATATTTCCACCCGTTCTTGTGAAACCAAGTACCATTCTAGCTGTAACCCCTGTGAAGAGGTTCCCAAATAATCCAATAGGACCTAAAACTTGCCTGTACAATACTGTATCATTAACTCGTCCACTACTCTTCACGGTAAACGTATACCACCAAGCATGCTTACCATGACGACCAGTAAATCCATCTCTTGCTAAAGTGGAAGTTTTACAATCTAATAATGCATCATGTATGATTGAGCCTTTCCCTTGTCTCCTAATTGTTGCAAGATCTGTTTCTGCTTTTATTCCAATACTAGAGTCAAGAAGTTTTTCTATCTCTATTTTTTTTACTGAGGCTGTTCGAGGATCATTTCTTCTAGCCCATAACTGAGAAATTATTGCTGGACCATAGTAATCATCTGAATGGGAGGTCGCATCCGAAGATGCGTGAATTATAGGATAACTATGGATATCCATCATCGAGTGTAGTTTAGATGCAACAAGAGGAGGCATCGACCCCAAAGCGCCTTGAGGTGTATTCAAACCCTGACGCGTAGCTGATATCATCCATGGATTAGTAGATTCTCGTTTTGATTCTAAATCCCAATGTTCCACAGCAAGATCTCTAATTACTTCGAAGCCACTCAAAGGTTCAAGACGTAAACTAATGCTACCATTCCTAATCGGTGCTGCTGAATCAAGCCTCAGATTACCTGGTAGTACATACCTACCATTTATCGAGATTGCAGTAGAGGGATCATCAACGGTTCCATCACGGAAAGTCAGACTACCATCTTGTGTTAACTTAAGTGTTCTAAGTACTGCTAATATTGACATGTGTCCAGGTAAAGCGCAGACCCAAGTATCTTTACCAGTAGTTGAAGTATTAGGGTCATATCTGAATACACTTATCTCTGCATGTATAGATTCAGATTTGAGATTAGGTACTATGAAGCCATCTTCTCCAGAAGCGCCAGTCGAGTCTGAAGCCATTGATTCCATGATGGCTTGAACCATTTCCTCATGGAAAATTCCCTCACCATCAACAGCAGCCATAGAGGCGAGAGCATTGTCTGCCCACTCTTGAGAAATTTGGTCATAATCAACATCACAATCTACACGATTAACTAATCTATTACCGCCTAGTTGTTCGAACTTATTATCCCATTCTTTACCAGATTCACAAAATAGTTCATATGAGGTATCTCCCAATGCTAATACTGAAAAATTAACTCCTTTCAGGATACCTGCTGATGCAGAAGAAGCCTTAATCCAGAGTTCTTCTGCATTATCTGGTTGCTCACCTTCACCCCATGTTGAGCAGATAATTAAGACTCTTTTCTTTCCAGTAAGAGATGACAAGTCAAATCCGTCCATATCTGCAACTTCAGCCTCAAGACCATAGGCTGATGCCTGCTTAGAAAATTTCGCCGCTAATGCTTCAGAATTGCCAGATTGAGAACCAAAGAGAATGGTTAGTGAACGATCACCATCAGCTGAGATTTCCACTGATGACGATTCATTAACATCACTCGATACTACTTTAGATGACATCACACCAGATGCTTGAGCTTTGATCTGCTCGACTTGATCTTCTTGGAAAATTCCCGCGTCATCAACTGATCCCATAAGAGCAAGTGTTTCATCCATCCATAATTTAGCTGGATCTTCGTAATCAACATCACAATCTACACGTTTATTTAATCGATTACCACCTTGTTTCTCTAGCCAAGAATCCCATTCTTTACCTGACTCACAAAATAGTTCATAAGAAGTATCTCCTAATGCTAGAACTGAAAAATTAACTCCTGACATAGATGGAGAGCCTTCGGTATTTGCTGAAATCCATAAATCTTCAGCGTTATCTGGTTGTTCACCTTCGCCCCAAGTACTACAGCAAATCATTATTCTTTTTTGAGAAGATAAATCACTGATTTGGACCTCGTCCATCCCCTTAACAATAGCGTCTAATCCATACTTAGATGCTGCTTTTCCAATCTTAGAAGCCATATCTTCAGCATTGCCAGATTGTGAACCAAATAGTACGAGGAGAGAACGGTTGCCTGACATATAAACACCAATACCCTTGTGGGCAATCCTTTCGAACTATCGGTGATTATTGAATGTAGCGTGTAGAAGTAGTGACAAAAGATCTATGAGAATGTAAATTTACATTCCCATTCCGTCGAATTCGCCGCCATCCATTGGGCTTGATGCTCGACTAGAAATTACATCATCTATCCTCAAAATCATTACTGCTGTTTCAGTAGCAGACTGAACCGCCTGATCAACTACTCGGCTAGGTTCGAAAACCTTTCCAGCAGCCATATCTGCAACTCCACCTTCATACACATTAACTCCATAATTCGATTTACCTTCAGAGTGTGCTTTACGTAAATCGATTATAGTATTTACAGGATCTAAACCTGCATTTTCAGCAAGCGTCCTAGGGATTACTTCTAATGCACCTGAAAACGCCTCAATAGCCATCTGTTCACGTCCACCTATACCTTCTGCGTAAGCTCTCAAATCTCGACTTATAGCTGCTAGTACTGAACCGCCACCAGTTAGGACTGCTCCATCTTCATAGGCTACTGCTACAACACCAATAGCATCATCGAATGCTCTATTTATTTCATCAATAACATGTTCAGTTCCACCTCTAAGAAGCACAGACACACTCTTAGCATCCTTACATCCAGTAATGAAGATCATATCTGACTCTCCTATTTTTCTTTCATCAACTTTAGATGCAAAGCCTAAATCATCAGATGATAAATCATCTACATTAGTGACGATTTTACCACCAGTAGCCTTTGATAATGCCTCCATATCACTCTTCTTCGCTCTCCTAATTGCTAACAAGCCTGCCTTCGACATGTAGTGTTGAGCTAAATCATCAATACCTTTCTGGCAAATAACTACTGTTGCTCCAGATGCTTGAATCTTTTCAACAAGTGACCTTAGGTATGATTCTTCTTCGTCTAGGAACTGAGAAAGCATATTTGGGTCAGTAATCTGTATTTTAGCATCAACCTCTGTTTTCTTAACTTCGATTGCTGAATTAATAAGAACTATTTTCGCGTCATTGATTACTTTTGGCATACCTGAATGTACTCTCTCTTTATCGAGAATAATTCCATCAACTAATGTGCTACTACCAATTGAACCTCCTTGTTTCTTTTCGACTTTGACATCATCAAGATCAACTACTACTTGACCATCGACATCTTGAGCTACGGAAAGTACTGCTCTTACGCATATATCTGCAAGAAATTCCTTAACAGCCCCGGCACTTTTCCCTGTCAATGCAGTTTTAGCAACTTCTGATAACATTGCTTCATTAGTGTCCATTGAATGTTCTTCAATTAATTCCGCTGCTTTTTTCGCTGCAAGCCTGAACCCTTCACAAATTACTGTAGGATGAACATTTTGATCAATTAGATCTTCACTTCTTTTCAATAACTCACCAGCAATTACTACAGCACTGGTAGTACCATCATAGCAATGCTGTTCCTGTGTTTTAGCAACCTCAATTATCATTTTAGCAGCAGGATTAGTAATATCCATTTGTTTTAAAATTGTAGCGCCATCATTTGTTATGACTACATCGCCCATCCCATCAACTAACATTTTATCCATACCTTTTGGGCCAAGGGTTGAACGAACTGAATCTGCTACGGCCTTAGCTGCAGCGATATTGTTACTCTGAGCAGAACGCCCACTCGTCCTTTCAGTGCCTTCTTTTAAGATAAAAATTGGTTGTTGTCCATTGTACATTGGAAATAAGCCTCCTGTATTAGGATTCGCTCGACTTAAGGGGCCCTCATAAGGCCTCGCACAAGAAGAAAAAATCTAATCAGTAGAAATCAATCTTGATTCTGCTTATCAATCCATTGTTGACCATAGTGAATCCATTGCTCAATAGTCCACCCCTCAGGAAGACCTGATTCAGGTATAGCAGGTACACCCAAAGGCAATTCTATCTCCTCAACTACATCTTCAACTACATCTTCAACTATATCCTCTTGATACGATAATACAGGTAATGGTGGTGGTTGTTCAAAGAGATCCTTGGACCCCCCATACATCGAGTTAGCAATCTTATCTGCAGAGGGTAATTCAGGAGCGCTTGGCGGAATATCTTGATTAAAACCACTAGATTGAGTATATTCGTAATCATCAAATGAAGAAATTTCTTCTAATGGAGATTGGGCACTACGGACGATACGTAAAGTAGCGACTAGAACCACAACGAGTAAGATGAAACCAATTAGGAAGAATAGCAAATTACCAACTAGGCCCGCGATTACACCAGCATCAGGACCTTCGTCAATTGGATCTATTTTCAGCATATTTATGGTAGCACTTCTAGATACCTTATCGATATCGCCATCAACATTAAGCGATAGTTGGAAGTTTTCTGTATTATTTTCAAGATTCTTTAGATTATTCTCAGTAACAGTTAGATAAATCGTAATCACTCTAGTAGATTGCGATTCAAGTACAAAGTTTTGATCACTAGTATCAACTCTTGCATCAATTATATAGTTAAAAATTGGAGCGTCTCTATCGATATCAGCTCTGAGTAGTTGAGCATCAGTAGGATGTTCATTTGTAACAGTGAAAACAACCTCTATATCATTTCCTTTTTCACTAATTTCTAATGGTAATGGAGGGTCGAGTGTAATCCAACCCTGAGCACCCACCTGGAACTCAGCTACCCCTGACCTCGAGACTTGATTCTCAGTATTTTGTGAAAGAACACTAGTAGCAGTCAGAGTAATACTTCGATCACCGAATGCATTATCGCCAAAAGAATATCGAACTGTTAGATTGTAAGAATCACCCGGAAGAATAAATGGTGTTTTACCATCATTCAATCCAACTGCAGAGGCAGATACATCTGAAAAATGATTAAATGAAATTGCAAACGAATCTGGAACATTACCCTGATTCCATATTCGCCAATTAACAGTACGAGAATCATCACCACCACGGAATACCTCATCTAGCATATCTAAATCTTCAACTACTACTAAGTTAGTTTGAGGCACAGTAAGGAGAATTTGAGTAGATTTTTGATATTGAGAATTAGTTTTACTCGTTGCAGTAATTATTACAGAATACGTTTCATTAACAATACCATATGGCATAGGAAGTAATAAAGTCACAGTACTATCACCTCCAAATGGATCAATTTCAAATGTTTGTTCAGTATTCATTTCAAGACCAAGTTTCCAGTCTGCTTGAATATCTAAATCAAAAGATTCAGGAGAATTACCATTATTTATCAGCCTTATTTCTATTAACCTCAATGAGTCATCTGCCGGAGCTACAAGATTGGATACTTCTGGTTCCATGACTAAATCTGAATAAATTGGAACAACTATATTGACCTGCCACTCAGCAAGATACTGAGCTGGAGACATACCAGATGCAAGTAAAGTAACAGGATAAGTTCCTGGAGATACCTGAGGGGGGACAGTAATCACTGCATCAATCTCTATGTCATCAGTCAATTGTAATTCTAGATTAGATATTTCTGAACCGTCATACATCCATATAACCTCTGCATTATCAACCCAGTCAATATTAGGGAAAGATGCTGCAAAATTCCATGTAGCTATTTGATTACCAGTATTTTTCAAAGTCATAGGGATAACGCCCGAAGCACCCGGTTCCAGTGTAGCTGCCGGATTTTGCAAAGTTGCTTGCTTTAATTTACAAGAATAAGCAGGCATTACCGAAACTGGAAGGCGAAGAGCGTCTTTACTTAAATTCGTAATACCATCATTCACCCAAACATCCCAAAATAGATCTTGAACACCTGAACCATCAGGCACTGTGAGGTTGAACCAAGTATCCATATATCCAAGAGCTGGTATCACCTTACTAATGACGTAATTATCATGGTCAACAGGATTATTCGAATCTATTCGTAAAGGAAAATCATACATCCAAGATTTATTAGTAACTTCGGTATAGAGTCTCAAAGTAATATCAATATATCCATTATTCTTTATTTTACAATATAGCGAGGGTGGATTAGGATCTGAAGGAACTACCAGATAAGAATTGGGGAGAGGATCGTCACAATCAAAATCTAAGGTATATTCAGGTACTTTTTCAACTGCGAACAGTATAAATGAATCAAGTTGTATCCCAGGACTAGAATATGAACTATTGGAATCAAATCTGAATGCCACGGTATATTCCCCGGATGAATGGACATCTGTCATATTCCAGACTAATTGGCTCCATTCCCCAGAAGTTGAAAGTTGCTGAGATGTATAATTATAAAATTCACCTATACCACCAGAATTAGCTTCTAATCTTATTTGGTCACCTGCACCCATTTCTCCCCAAGCATTAGTAACTAGTTGGATAGTAAGGAAATCAAAACCTTTTAATCGAATTTTACAGAAGTTATTACCATAATTAGCACTCACAGCAGAATCTAGAGTACCTACACCTAATCCATGACCGGGTTCATTACAGTTATCGAATGGAGTGAACCAACCCCACCATAAATTATCATGCCTATTACTAGCATAAGTTGCACCAGGACGTGAAACACGCCAATGGTTTTCACCATCTGCACTTGAGGAATTATCCATCCTCCAATGCCCATAACTATCTGGATCATTAGATAATTGACCAGATGAATCATAACCAGCACCGACCCAAGTTGGTACATTAGCCTGCAATTGATTTGTACAATCAATGATATTATCACCATCTACATCACCACAAAAACCATTCTCCATTGGATCATTCCACATAGCAACTGGGACATACCTATCTAATTCATTATTGGACTCAGTATCATCAGCAAGTCCTCCATCGACTATACCCCTGAGTATGATACCACCAACTAGATATCCATTTTCATCTAAGGCACTATGAGCAGAACTAGGGGTCCAAACAAAGGATGCTTTCAAAGATTGAAAACCAGAAAGTAGCATACTAACGTTATATTCCGCAATAATAAATCCTATAGGATGCCATATTTGCAAATATCCTTCTGCTGAAGCAGGTTGACCAGATGAACCCGCTTGAGTATAAGTCACATTGATTTGTATAGTCTCATCACGCATGACATATTCTACAATTGAACCATCTGGTTGAGTCCATTGATTAGCATCTCTAGTCTGGTTGCCTAACTCTATCGAGGTCACTTCAAAATCAATTAGAGATTTAGTCCCCACATCACTTTCAAAATCACTTTCATCTAACTCTGGAACCATAACAAGAGGCGATAAACTCATCAGAAGCAGAATTGATAATACAAAGAAAGGTGACAGCGTACGCATGATTAACAAAACTATTCGGTTGCTAATTCGTGTAAGAATGTTGGGGGTAGAAGTTCTTTATAGTAAGTCATTGACTAAATAAGTGGAACAAAGAACGTCATCATAAAATCCACATATACTCCTCATGATTCAATGAAGAACTTATGCCCCCATTGGAACGCGTGCTTAATATGGAAGGTAGAGCCAATCTGTCTCATCGACTCGGTTTAGCTCTCATATTGTTTGTACAAATTACTATTATACCGATTATAGGTTTTTCATTAACTTACTTGATAGATATAGATAGAGATAACTTCAGCATAGCAATAAGAACTGAATTATTTTATTGGATTTTAATATCTGGACTTACATACGGAATAATTTGTTTGGCTCTAGCATTAATCATAGGTGGATTCAGACCTTCAATTATTGTTGAACGAGGTGGATGGCTCCCCAGTTTGGGGTTAAGCCGTAGAAAATATGATCCAGAACTTATCGACAGAGCAAAAATGGCTGCCTATTCAAGTCCATATGGGAAAATGAGTCGATTAGTAGCCAATAGAATAAAAAATGATCAGTCTGAATTATTTGCAGTACATGGTGGTCTTCAATTACTCGCGGTACCATCACAAGTCCTATTAATTTCAATACCTCTAATAATTATGGAAGGAATCCCTGAAAGTTATATCCGGAGAGATAGTGCATTTGAATTAGGAATGATTGGGTATATCATCGGATTATGGGTTGCATTTAGAGTACAACCTATTATTTCATTACAACTGGTAGGATTTGCATCAATGTTTAGAAAAATATTATGGAGAATTACAAAAATATCTTGGATTTTACCTGTATTAATATTATGGGGATGTGCCCGAATGATTTTGCAATTTTCATTATCCACATTAGGTATAGATATTACGCAGTGGCATGATGTTCAACTGGAAGGAGTAATCTTAAATTTAGTAGCGCCAGAAGCTCAAATACCTGAAACTGCAATAATTGACTTCCTAGTAGCCATCTCTGTGTTACCCATGGCTGCATTCACAACCATAAGTGTATTAGGTGGTTCTAATGGCCTTTCACCTTGGATGAAAAATAAAGAAGAAGAACTGGAAAATCTTGCACAACAAAGTCTTCCTGAATCTACTAACATGAATGAAAAAAGTGAAGATGAAAGTGAAAAATACATAGAAGAAAAAGATGATACTAATGATAGCGAAAATATTGAAGATTCAAGTGAAGAGAGAATGATAGATATTCCATACGATCTATTCGATTAAATCAGATATTGGTAACGCCCTTTCTATAAATCTATTCAGTAAAATCCAACCACTAGATAGGCATAGTGCAAAAGGTAAACCACTTGGCCCAGCGAAGTATAGAATTACTGAAGAAAAAACAAAAACTACTATTGAAGCAAGAAAATGATCTTTCAGAAAAAACCATGAAATTAAAAGAGTAAAGAAACCAAATAACCAAATCGATAGAGAAAAAACTGTTGTTGATGTGTCTTGAACTAGCAAGAACATTTCTGTTATTCTGCCATCTCCCACATTCAACCTAATCTACCTCGAAACTAATTTTGAAAGTACTTTTTCTACTCTGTCCATACCTTTCGAAATATCTTCACGGCCAATTGTATATGCGAATCTAAGATGCCCTTCTCCCGCTTCTCCGAATGCAGTACCAGGGGAGCATAAGACACCACCTTCAAGCATTTTCATAGCTAATTCTTTACTATTATATCCAGGGATGTCAAATTTAGGGAACACATAAAATGCACCTGTAGGTATATTACAGGAAACTCGAGGCATCGCATTTAATCTTGCACAAATTAGGTCTCTGCGAGTCTTAAATTCAGCACACATAAGTGCTGGATAATCACTGGCTTTTTCTAAAGCCTCAAGAACTGCATATTGCATTGCATCATTACTACAAGCAGTCACATAATATTGCATTTTTGTTAACTGAATCATTGCTTCAGGATCCGGAGATAATAAATAGCCAATTCTCCAACCAGTCATTGCGAATGTTTTGGAAAATGAATTAATCATAATCACTTTATCATATCCAGCACCGAGGAATGATACATGTTCTGAATCATAAACAATCTTATCATAGACCTCATCAGTGATAAGCCATAGATCATTTTCTTTAGCAAAATTCACTAATTCATCTCTTTGAGATGCTGTGACATTACCACCAGTAGGATTGCTGGGGAAATTATATAGAATCGCAATAGTATTTTCATTAACTCTAGATTTAAGATCATCTAACTGAGGTACAAAGCCATTCTCGAAATGACAAGGATACATATTCGCTTCACCCGCACACAAGACAATATCTGTAGGATATAGGGGGAAGTAAGGTTCAGGGATTAGAACATTATCACCTGGATTCACTAGTGCAAGAAATATATCTAACAAAGCATTAGTACCACTCATTGTTATACAAACATTTGATTGATCGAGGTTAATATCACGATGATGCCATGATTCCGCTATTTTTTGTCTTAACTCAGGAAGTCCTGCAGTAGTTGTATATTTGTTCCTACCTTCTTCCATTGCTCTAGAAAATGCCTTAATTGCAATAGGTGGAGGTTGAAAATCAGGTTCTCCTAATCCAAATTGAATTGCATCATCTCCAGCAAGGTCAAACATACGTCTGACACCTGTCGGTTCTATGCTATTTGCTCTATCTGAGAAGCGCACCACGGCCTCCGGACACGGACACAGTGATATGAAAGGAATGTATCGTAAACTTCAATCAATCTATTATTTCAGCATCAATAACATCAACATTATTTGAATACTTAAACTTACTACTAAGTGATGAAATTTGAATATCGCCACGGTATACAAGTAAAATTGCAGATAACCAAATTACACCCACTAATGCAACGAGAATATATACAAAAGAGGATATCGAATATGAGGAAGAAATACCACCCTCGCCTTCAATTTGGACAACCACTGGAAGTGATTGACCAGATGATGAAAAAGAGGTCACTTCTAGTGTATGTTCACCTTTAGATAATTTTTCTAAATTAATATTCACATACCAATCAAAAGGAGTTAATGTATCCAATGGTACTTCTGACTCTGAAGAATTGAATGTTGCATCATACCACTCACCACCATCAATTCTAAATTGGACAGAATCTATGGAACCAGATTGACTCCAGGAATGGCCTATTAACTGGATTGTATCATTTCCACTCTGACTCAATAAGTGATTCTGTATAGAAGGATCAATTAATTCCGTAATACCATTATCTTTGAGATACATGGCAAGTTTTGTAGCTGAATATGCATCAATCATTCCATATCCAAAATCACGATTCCAGTAAGGATCAATGTCAGGAGCACTAGGTTCTCCACGTCTTTCAGCAGTTTGTTTGAGTATTTCTTTCAATTGTAGTGGTGTTAAATTTTCATTTGATTCCCAAACAAGAGCCATGATTCCTGAAACGGAAGGAGTGGCATAAGAAGTTCCAGAACCTCTACCAGTATAGGTATTAGTTGAGGCATCACCTATTAGATTTGAACAACTGCCACTAGTCACACATCCTTCTGCCTGAATGATATTCGACCCTGGAGCACTTATTTCAGGTTTTAATTCATTTAATGGATTATTATCTCCGTTGTCTTTCCTTGGTCCACGTGAAGAATATCCTGCGATAGTATCGTCTTCTCGATTGATAGTATTTAGGTCATCTGTCGCGCCCACTGTCACCGATAAATCAGATGAACCCATACCAGATAGACCATCGTTATCAGGACCATCATTACCCGCCGCTACTGAAACTATTATGCCAGCAATCATTGCTTCATCTAAGATTCGACTATGCATGTCAGAACCATCAGAACCACCATTTTCATGACTTGTTATACCCCATGACAAAGAAATAATATCAATACCATAATACTCTTCAGATACTCCAGGCCAAGCATCATCATGATGATCAATAACCCATTGTAAGCCATTCATAGCAGATTCATAGAATTCTTGTTCAAGGAGATAATTTTCAAATGGTCCAGCACCAACGTCTGTTCCAATCCTTATATCAATTAAAGTAGCATTTGGAGCCGATCCATAGTAATCTGATTGAGTACCATCTGCCTCAATCCCTGTTGCACTGGCCATACCCATACATGCAGTACCATGTTGATTACCATCATCTGGATCAAAAGAACCATCTTCCTCTCTCAAAGGATTAGAAAGAAGACATGTTGGATCAGTATGGACATAACAGACTGCATCATAACCTGCAATAAATTTCTCACTAAGTCCAGGATGCTCATTATCTACGCCTGTATCTACAAGAGCGATATTCATCCCTCTTCCACTAACACCAAGATCCCATGCACCTACTGGATAATCAGAAGAATTACGTGCTTTAACAGCGGGTGTTTGGATATCACCATAGAAAACTACTGATCCATAACGTTCTACCATTACTACGCCATCTAGTTGAGAAATTACCTCTATCAAATTACTTTGAATTCCACCTAATAGAAGAGCATCTACAACTGGTAATTCAAGATTGACATTTATTCCAAGTACAGAAAGTGCATCAATATCTGAATCAGTAACATCTCTTGAATAGGAAACTCCTACGTTAACAATTCCAATCTCTTCCTGTAGAGAGTCATATATGCCATTCCTATCCAAATCCATACTAGTTGTTTGCCACCAAGGGATAAGAGTACTCCAAGAAATAGATTCTTGAAGTGGTACTTCACTAGATTGACCTACAGGGATTATCTGCAAATCATTAGCAAAAGGATCATCAGGACTTCCAGCAGCGAGACTCCCAGCTAATGGTGTGGTGAGTAAAAATATAGCAAATATCGTAACTACTCGGCGATTCATCAGATATGGGCAAATGTATTTTGTCCTTCAACCCTACCCCTAAAAGTTCCTAATAAATTGAAACAAATGACGAAAAATAAGGCTATATTTGGTGGGGGCACTGGGATTTGAACCCAGATCAGCGGGTATCTTCCGCTTAGCGTGCACTTGGTAATTGCACGCTTTCGAGTTGCGACGGGTCAGTGCTCCAATTGGTCATCAATATTATCAGATCACTAATTCGTCGTCATTCCCGTGCAATTGGAGCCCGCTGTACTACCAAGTTATACTATACCCCCAAGGGTAATCCTATCGAGAGACGTTACTCTTATGATGCTCTCGGTGTGGAGAATTCTAAAATAATAAAAATAACACTATATTTTCATCATAATAGGTCCTGCTATAATACTGACAGATATCCAAATTCCAAGTATTATGCAGGCTAAACCCCAAGCACGTGGCCGGAGACCTACGCTAAGTGAACCCATGATACGAGATATATCGCCCGGAAGTGAAATAATTCCTCTGAAGAGAACTACAACAATACCTGCCATCAGAGCATATCCAATGAAGAAGAGGATACAAATAATCAGTAACATTCCATCAATTATGTTACCGTCTCTAATTAGCCCGAATATTCCAGATCTTGCAATCGCTCCAATTGCTTGAGGTATTGCACTAGGTGCTCTAAGCCATAATAACCAAGCAACCCATAACCCTAGATGCATATCATCTAGGAAATTATTTTCTTTTCTCCAAGTACGATAATCTTCAGGTAATCTAGAATAAATTTTCTTACCGATTACCTCTATTTCTTTGACACCACCTCTGAGGAGCATAGAAAATCCGTGATAAACTAATAATAAACTCAATAATAATTCAATATAAATCCAGAAAGAACCAAAACCAAAAGAAGACATTAATGAAACAGGAAGAGCCCATATAGAAAATCCAATACTAGCAGCATATACTGTGAGAGCAATCCCTGCACCTGGAATGAGTGGAGAGTCTGGTAGTTTGTACTTATTCCCTCTTGGCATTGCTAAAATTAGTATAGGTAAAAATGTAGTAGTAAAAATTAATCCGAAAATATCTAGCGGATTCTGACCTGAACCAATGTAAGATGAATCTACTGAATCTTCTATTGATTGAGGAGACATTGTTCCTGCCTTCCAAGATGAAATAAATCCAGCCGAATCAATCACAAAGACTGCATCAGAAGCCCTACTTGGAAAAGATTTACCTGTAGTTGAGTCCTTATTATCCAAGAGAACGGGCCAACTCCCATTAATTTCATTGACTAATTTTTCAAGATCTAAACTATTGACACCTTCACCTGTAGCAATCTGAATAAATGCAATATTATCCCCCATTACTTTCTTAGCAATTTCAAAGTCAACTCTTTGAAGCTCAGCATTGGGAGAACTAGGCGTAAATAGACCAACAACTATCGCATCATAATTGGAAGTTAATTCACTAAATTCGACTAGTTGAGTTTCTGTTCCATGTTCGTACAAAGAGAATGATGGAGCAGCGCCTTCCATTCTTGGTTCTTCACTAGATATATCGGGTAAACTCAATGCTGGTCCCAAAGTTGTTAATGCTAGTAACAAAATTACTCCATATGCTGGAAGAGGCAACATAGCATCTCTCATAGATACCACCACCCATGAAATAATTCCTAATGGGATTAAGATTGCTGCCCAAGACCCATTCATTAATGCCGGTTCCGATTGTAATACTTCAAATCGTAAAACACCTACAAGATTACAGCTATCAGCAGGATTTTGATCAGATAATTTGTAACAACTATCAATCATATATTTCCCTGGAGATAATTGCTTTGGGGATGACCAAGTGAGGACTGTTCGATTTAACTCATCAATCCTATAGCCATGAGGAGTTTCAAAATGATCTAGTCGTGAATCTTCATCCGCATTCCCATGAATTAGATCTTCCCATTCTGCTGGACCAATTACCTCTAGCACTTGAGATAAGTAGAGATCATTACCCCAAGGTGAGTTCGGAGTAAATTCCACTCTTATGATGCCATTGGGATCAACAGTTTCATCTAATTCAGGATAGATTAGTTCACCTTTGAATTCGATACCTGTAGTTGCGTCATAAGTATCCCACCAAAGTACTCCTGTCTGGGCACAATCATGTAAAACATCAATTTTCAAACCTATTAAATCACCTTTTTGAAGGCTAACATTGACATTATTAGCATCAACAGTAAATTCATGAGCAAGAGTAAATGATTCTTCCATCACTATTGAATTAGTCTGGGATTCCAATAATAATTGTGTATTCCCTAAAGATAAAGACACAGAAAATGAAGTTTCAGAACCAAGAGGAGAACCTGGTAATACATTAGTAAATCTACAACCATCATTAGCAACATCTAAAGAAGCAAAAAGATGAATTGTGATATTACCATTGAATACTATATCCTCTTGTAATGGAGCGGACATAATGTCTACTAGATTAACCGGACCAACCGTTTTTTGGAAATCGACCGAACCTACGGGTTGGCCGGTTAAAGAACTCCAATTATTATCTAGATATTGAGAACCAGATTCCCCTTTAAGAAAAAGACGATGGCTGTCTGGTTTTTCCCACTCAAGACCAGGGCCATCAGGAGCTATTATTTGGGCAGAAGACATACTTGAGATAGATAATAAAATAAGTAAAAATATAGATAATGGAACAAGCGTATTGCTAGAACTCCTACCATCCATGTTTATGCCACCACCTATTATTACTCAAAACCAACCCTCTAATGCTCAAAGTAATTGAGTGTAAATAAGTATAGCCATTAACGCACCAGAAGAGGTTGCAAGAAAATTAACGCCATGTTTACCAAGATATCCACGATTCTCCAATATAGCTCCCAAAAGTGAGTCTACTTGACAACCCAACCAACCAATAATAGTTATCAAAAATAATAAATTAACTTTTGAGATAGTTGATTCATCAGGAGAAAATATCACACCTATTACTGCAATTATCAAAGCACCTATGAAAGCTGCAATCGTACCAGTGGGAGACATTCCACCATTGGTACCTGCTGCAACAGACTGAAGTGTAGTTATACTTCTAGTACGTAAATCAAGAGAACCTATTTCTGAAGCTAAGGTATCAGATAAGGCAACAGAAATACTACCAATAGCTGCTAAGTATATCCATCCTTCACCTGGAGAAATATAATTATAAATAGCAACTAATGAAACTGCACCACCATTTGCTAATACATTACGCCATCCTCTGAGGCCTTCATTTGCTTCTTCAAGAGAAAGTGCTCTTTTTTCTTCTATTCGCCATTTGGTCGCTAAAGAACCTGTTACAAGGAATATAAATAATGCAAGTAACCAAGTCCAATGCCCTAATATTGATACTGTTAATCCAGTAAAAGTAGCTGCAACTATACCACTCGAATCAAGAAGGTCTTTGATTCGAGATAGTATCAATAATGTTAGGACAAGAGCGAGAGAAATTAATTGCTCATCGTCCAGATTCAGAGTAGACATCTAAACATCCTGCTAATACAGTTAGTCATGAAGGATTCGGAGAGATAGAGTCTATTCTTACTAAAATACGAGTTATCATTTAGATAAAGAATTAATGCCTCTCATCAATAAAGATGAAACTAATAGAACTATAATCACCATAATTACAATCCATAATAAAGACACCATTATTACTTGATTCTCTGAAAAACCAAATTCATATCCGAGATAAGAAATTATTATCCCTGAGCCATTCCATAATGAATGTCCAAAAATAGCAATTAATAATCCCCATGTAAGAGATTTAGGAGGAATAATTTTCATTATTGAATCTGAATTAATTATTGATTCATCAGATGCATTCAGACTTAATTCCCCATTATGATCTAATGAATGCGAAAAATCACCCCATATTGAATTAGGGTCGGAAATAAGAGATGTAGAAATATTATCTATTTTATTCCTTGAGATTGTCCAATTAAGATTAGAAGTAGGATTTTCTGCATCTTCAAGTGCCTGTGACATAGTATATTCTGGACCGTCGTAACCAGATATGTCACCATCCATATCAACATCAATACCAACACTTTCAACAAGATTCATAGATTTAGAGGTAATACTATGAATTAGAAAAATAACTTTCGCCTTATTCTTAGATTCACTCAACCACCATCCTAGTGCTGCTCCACTAAATGATGTCCATACTGCATGGCCAGGTATTGAACCAATACCTCGAATTAATGATGTTATCAGAAGACCTGTGAATCCTCCACTACCATAGGAAATCAAGAGATATTGGAAATTTTCAGCTATTGCAAACCCTAAACCAACCGTGAAACCTATTTGAAAACCACTTTTTGGACCTTTGATTGATGAAATAAAACAGATAACTGCAAGAAATTTGAATATTTCTTCACCTATGGGGGCACTCAAAGTATAGGTGATGAATTCTTCAGAACTAATAGACCAAGAGGATGGGACTAGAATGGGAGTTAACCAACTGTTAATCATTATAGCAGGTATCCCTGCAGCCATACCAGCGATTAACCAAATCTCTGCATCTCTCAAACGAGTAGGTAAACCAATCCAAGAATTAGATGATGCCCACCAAGCATAAACTGGTACAGAGAATAAAATAAGCGTCATAGGAAATGCCATTATTATAGAAAATATCATACCAATATCACCAAAGGATATCTCGATAATAGCGATGGCAAATGAGATGAATAAAGATATAAAAAATATTAACCAAACCCAGAACGAAGGTGGTGTATCTATTACAGAATCATCTCTTACCAAAAATCTAAACATTTTACTTGACATAGTAGTCTGAATAGAACCACCCTCAGGTATTGGATGAGCAGTCATTCCACCATCGTAAGGGACTACTAAACGAACTTCTAATAATTTAGGCTTATGAAAATAAAGAAGAAAAAATAAACAAGGTAAAGTTACAAAACTGCAACCAATTACATACAATGGTTCACCTTCAACGATACCAATTAATTGAGCTGAAAACGCCTGAACGAGAAATACCATAACTAATGAATTTACAAGTAAAGAAAAATATCTTCTAAATGGTTTACTTACTCTCGATAATTGAAAATCATTTGGAGCAGTTGATAATATGACGGGTTCAATAAGTTGTATTTTACGACCTTGGTTATCAGTAGTAATTCGAACCAATATATTCACCAGAGTGTCGCTCAGATCGCCCATCACTCGCGATACCCAAGGCATCCGGTGCGGTTCCTCATCACTGCGACAACTCTCGGAGAATGATTACACATATTGGATTTACCTAGAGAATTAGACAATAGCGCCACATGAACCGCAATATATCTCCTTTCGAGTACTATCTTTCTGCATACTCCATTCACCACAAGCAGGGCAAGGAGGTAAACCTCGTTCACTAGGCTGAACTACAGGCCCACGACGAGGACGTTTTTTTACAGGTCTGAACCAACCTTTTTTTGGTTTCTTAACTTTCGGCAACCTACCACCATTGATTACCAGAAGGGCTATCATTGAAGATTGTTATGATACCGACTAAATGATTTACTTTACCTTTATCTCAAATCATGCAAGTTACTGTCTTAGGCGCGGGAGTTTCTGGTTTAAGTACGGGAATCCGACTATTAGAAAATGGTTTCGAAGTTAAAATGATATCTGAGAAAATAAGTCCTAATACCGTATCAGATACAGCCGCTGCTTGGTGGTATCCGTTCCTTGCAGAACCAATCCAGAAGACTAATAGATGGGCTTCAGAAACATTTAACGAACTATTATTCCTTAAAGATAAGAAAATGTTAGGATTCATAACTATGCGATTAGGAAGAGAGTATTTAGAGGAAAAATGTGAGCCACCTGGATGGAGTCTCGAACTACCTCATTTCAGAATCCTCAATCAAGAGGAAATTGTAAAAGGTTACTCATTTGGATGGGAAATGGAAGCACCAGTCATTGAGATGAACTTGTATATGCCTTGGCTATTATCTAGATTCGAAGAATTAGGTGGAATTTTAGAGTTAAAAAAGTTTAATTCACTGGAAGATATACCAGGGGATTTCGTAATAAATTGTTGTGGACTTGGAGCCACTAAATTATGTAATGATGATGATGTAATACCAATTAGAGGACAGGTGATATATATTCAGCAAGACCCTGGTTTTGGTAGATATGATCAACAACCTGATACTCTAACCTATACAATTCCTCGTAGAGACGTCACAGTTCTTGGAGGTACTGCTCAAAAAGGAGATTGGGATGAGAATATCAGAATCGAAGATACTGAACAGATACTTAAGAAATGTGAGGCATTATGGCCTGAGCTTGATCGAACTAAAATTGTAGGTACAGCGGTTGGACTAAGACCTTCTCGTTATGAAGTAAGACTTGAAAAAGAAAAAATCGGTGAAAAAACTATCATCCATAATTATGGCCATGGAGGAGCAGGAGTTACCCTCTCATGGGGATGTGCTGACGAAGTAGTTAAATTACTAAGGAATCAATAAGTAGATTTCGTAGTTTTAACTATTACAGACGCGATTTTGTAAGGGTCAGCATTGGAAGCCGGTCTTCTATCTTCAAGTCTACCTTTCCATCCATCTTCAACTGTACCTATGGGAATTCGAATAGATGCACCTCGATCAGATACACCATAAGAAAATGAGTCAATTGATTGAGTTTCATGCAGTCCGGTTAAACGTAATTCGTTATGTTCACCATAGACATCCATATGTCTCTTAATATTCTTTCCAAATGCCTCACATACATTATTGAATACTTCCTCATTACCACTTTCACGTAATTGAGTATCTGAGAAATTAGCATGCATACCTGATCCATTCCAATCACCCTTGACAGGTTTAGGATGATATTCAATATAGTATCCATAATTTTCTGTTAATCTATCCAATAAGTATCTAGCAACCCATAATTCATCTCCAGCTTTCTTGGCACCTTTAGCGAATAACTGAAACTCCCATTGACCACATGCAACTTCTTGATTGATTCCTTCAAACTCAATACCTGCAGCAATACACAAATCTGCATGTTCTTCAACAAATGATCTACCATGCGTATTTTTCCCACCAACGGAACAATAGTACAGACCTTGAGGGCCAGGGTAACCACCTAATGGGAAACCTAATGGCAATTGAGTATCAACATCCATGATGAAATATTCTTGTTCGAAACCAAACCAAAAGTCATCATCGTCATCATCGATTGTAGCTCTTCCATTCGAGATATGAGGTGTTGAATCAGGATTCAAAACTTCATTCATTACTAAGAAACCATTTTCTCTAACGGGATCTGGAAAAATTGCAACGGGTTTCAGAAGACAGTCGGATGATCCACCCTCTGCTTGTTTGGTAGAACTACCATCGAAACACCAAATAGGACAATCTTCTAATTTACCGCTGAAATTATTTCTCACCATAGTCTTACTTCTCATATTTTGTGTAGGGAAATATCCATCTAACCAAATATACTCTAATTTTGCTTTATCCGCCATAGGCAACCGTCTAATAAAGAGGTTTATTATATATTCGATTGAACATATAAAAGAAGGATTATTCGAATAAAAATCAACTACAACGCATAATAATATACATTCAACTAAAAATATTGCTAATAATTGCCTAAATGACTAAAGTGACATAAATTTAAAGGGGTAGAGGAGGACAAATGAATATAGGGATTATTACATTAATGAAATTAATTCAGATTCAATTGAATAAAGCCGGTATTAAATTATACACCATATTATTGATATTCTATAATATTAGTATAAAATATACAATGGTGGACGAGCCGAGATTTGAACTCGGGGCCTCTTCTTAGCCAAAGAAGCGCGCTTCCAAGCTGCGCCACACGCCCATTGAACATGCGACTTACGACGGTCATTTAAGGCAAATGGACTAGGCAAGGGTATGAGTGAGGAGGGGGGACCTGATAGGAAAATAACTGAACTCCCTGAGATACCATGGATTCCTGAAGGATTAATAGAAGAATTAAAAATGAAAATTGATAAAAAAGATGCGCCTTTTCTAAAATTTCTAGGTAGAAACTTAGAACTTATTTGGATAAATGAGAATGAGTCTAGGTTGGGTATGACTCGTTTCGAATGCAATGCTAATGAACTATTTCGTAGAAGGAAGCTAAGAGTATCTTGCGGACCAGTAACTATTGGATTAAATCCCTTATTAAATAATGATTTAGTTCTATATCGCCATACATTGGTCCATGAATTATTGCATGCTTCTGGTTTACTCGACCACGGTAGTATACATGCAGATCTAGCCAAAGAAATATCCCCCCCACCAAAATTAGCAGATTCATCAGTACTACAAGAAATGCGAGAAAGAGTGTTAGAGAAATTACCTGAGCGACAATGGATCTGTGGAGATTGTGGATATACATGGGAGCGAAAAAGAGTAACTATGCCTAGTAGATGTCCTAAATGTGCTAAACCGTTCAAATCATGAGATACATAATCATATTATGGCGATAGGGGCACCAATAACTATGGATATGCCGACTAACATGTCAGATGTAGAAGAATTAGTTCGTGTCATAATAGAAGAAGCATACCCTACACTCGGCGCTATTATCGCAATATCAGCTTACTCTGTATTCGTATTTATTTTCTACAGAGCATTAGCTAAGAGGGATTTGATAACTTTAGATTTAGAACATTATTCAGATAATTTTGGTGGGAAAATAAAAAAATATGCTAGAACAATTATTTTTGTGATGCAATATGTTGTAATTGTACCAGTACTTATCACATTCTGGACACTTGTTCTTGCAATAATTTTGACATTACTCTCTCCTGATGCAGATCATTCAAGGAACGCATTGATTGCAACTTCAGTAGTTGGAGCTGTTAGAATCTTATCATATTGGACCGAAGACCTCTCCAGAGATGTCGCGAAAATGCTACCATTTGGTGTCCTTGGTGTGTTTTTAGTCGGTGATGCTCAGGTCCAAATTTCAGAAATTGAATCATTATTTAGTAGTCTCAGTGAAATTGCTTCATCATTCTTCAGTAGTTTATTCTTAATCGCAGTATTAGAAAGTATACTACGGAGTATATCTGCAATATCAAATTTAATTTCTTTAAGAAGAAAAAATTTGAATAAGAAAAAAGAAATCGCGAAAGAAATAGGGAGAAGTGTGAAAGATATCAGAGCAGATATACAGGATGACGGGAGACTAAATTATAGTGCAGGAGAGGATGCAAATCAAATGCAAGACGTATTGGAAGATGCTGTAGATGGCCTTCTGGATGAAAATGCTTGAGGTGTAGGGTTCATGAGAGAGATACTTCCGCGACAGCCCAAGGGCGATTGGTGTAGTCTGGATATCATATCGGCCTTCTAAGCCGATGACATGGGTTCAAATCCTGTATCGCCCACCACTAAAAACAATGACTTGAGCGACGAAGGTCTGTTCTCACTCTACAAATCGCTCATATAGGGGCAGTAGGTCGGCGGGCTGCATGAAGCGAGGTTCACGTGCCTGGAAGAAGCAAGGAAACCAACGCTGGAAATGGCGTAAGAAGAAATTACGTCGCCGAAAAGCATCTCGAAAGAGAGCGAAACAGTGATTATCTCGCTAATTAGCGACATTTCATTGAAGTATAATACTTATTTAATTATATAAATAATACCTATATTTTAGACACTAAATCGTTTAGAGCCTTTCTGGCGTCCTCAACTTTAGTAACGCCGCTAGCTAATAATACTCCTGAAGTCCCTAACTCTATGGCTTTGATTACATCATCCCCATTCTTTACACCGGCTCCGCAAAGAATACCTACTTCTTCACTAATCTCGCGAATAGCTCGTGCTGTGCCACTAACTACCTCAGGATCAGATGTTGTAACAGATATATCCCCGCCAATTAATTCAGGAGGTTCGACGGCGACATAATCTGGCATTAGTGCAGATAATGCGCGGGCTTCATCTATATCTGCAGCACATGCACAAACCGTAAATCCTTCAGGTACAGTATCGAGTAACATGGCTATATGCTCAATTGAAACTTTATGTTCAGCATGATTGATTAGAGTCCCTTTTGCTCCTCTTTCAATCGCAGTTTCAGGATGTAACCAACCTGTATTTGAACCAAAATTAATTGGATCCAGATGTTGAGTCCATACCTCAAGACTAGGAGCCGCTGTAACGACTGCAGATAAATCAAAAGCAGAAACAACTGCTATCATCCTTGCTTCTGTTTCGATTGATTCCATTATCAGTGCTAATTTTTCAGCTGCGATACCATGAGCAGTCTCATATGTTTTGAAATTTACAACTACGAGTTGTTCTCTCATGAATACCCGAGACATTAAACTGATATGATAATGACGGATGAATTAAACAATTTCGCCATGTCCTATGACTCTGTCAGAAATTTCACAATTATCAGAAATAATTGAGGATTCTCCAATTAAGCAGCGATATAAGGTGCAATTATCTCCGATTTTAGCATCTGATAAAATTACACAATCAACAACTTTAGAGTTTTCACCTATTGATACACCGCTAGAGACAGATGTCCCTTTAATAGAAGAATTTGTACTGAAATTTGTGTCTGAATACCAATTATCTCCATCAACAACTCCAACAGAATACCTATTATTAGATATACAGACTTTTGTTGCATCAAGAAATGATGAAGGAGTACCTGCATCAACGAAATAGCCTTTGAACTCTAAGCCGGCCATATTGCCTTTATTTGCGATAACAGGAAACACTTCTCTTTCCATACTATGCCTTTCTTTAGAAAGGGACTCAAGAACTTCTCTTTCTACTAAGTAACATCCGGCATTTATGAGATTTGAGAACTCAGTACCAGGTGCAGGCTTTTCTTGAAATTTGGTAATCATTCCTGAACTTTCTAAACCACATACGCCAAATCTACTTGGGTCATCAACATGCCAGAGTGAAAGTGTAACTTTAGCCTTTTTTTCTTGATGATGATTTAGTAATTCCAGTACATCTACACTTGAAACTAAATCGCCATTTAATATTAGTATGGGGCCATCACTAGTGAGATGTTCTAGAGATTTAGCGATTGCCCCCCCCGTGCCTAATGGTTCATCTTCAACAGATATTACAACCTCATAAGGAAGATCAGATGTATTAAAAAAATCCTGCATTTCATTTATACTGTAACCGGCTGCAATTATAACTTTGTCAATAAGTTTAGGAGGAACGCATTCAACAACCCTTTCTAGAAGAGTTTTATCTAAGACTGGTAGCAATGGTTTCGCTCTCCCATCGGTCCAAGGCCTCAACCTAGTACCAAAACCACCTGCAAGAACTACAACGTCCATGCCCTGTCGGATATGACAATTGATTTCAGCACTTCGTGTCTATGATTTGAACTTGTATCAGCGCATCGTTCAAAGAGCGAGTTCGGTTCGGAGACACGATAGAGATGAATATTCACGAGTATCAAGGGAAAATCCTGTTCAAAGAAGCAGGTGTAAAAGTACAAGATGGAATACACTGTAAAACAGTAAGTGATGCGTTATCTGCATATGATAACTTAGGGTCTAAAGTAGTTGCAGTAAAGTCACAAATTCACGCAGGAGGGCGTGGTAAAGGTAATCTTTATGACACAAAAACTGGAAACTTAGTTATGGAAGGAGGAGTGAAAATAGCTTTCTCCAGAGATGAAGTTGAGACTTATGCAAGTAACATAATCAATAGAAATCTTGTAACTAAACAAACAGGACCTGAGGGGAAAATTGTGAACAACTTATACATAGAAGCAGGATGTTCCATAGCACATGAATATTATCTTGCCCTTCTAGTTGATAGAGAGGCAAAATCAGTCCTCATCATGGCTTCAAAAGAAGGTGGAGTAGATATTGAGGAAGTAGCCGAAAATACGCCAGAAGCAATATACAAAATTTGGACTCATCCGGTTAACGGCCTAGACATAAAAGATGCTGAAAATATGGCAAATCAACTAGGACTAGTTGGTGAATCAAAGAAAGACTTAGTGTCAATGCTTTCATCATTATCAAGAATGTTTGTAGAAAAAGATTGTGCAATGATAGAGATTAACCCTCTTGTACGTTCAAACTCAGGAGAAATGATTGCACTGGATGCAAAGGTTAGTTTCGATGATAATGCGTCATACAGGCATCCATGGATGGATGAAATGCGGGATCATTCGGAGGAAGAAGAAGTTGAAATTCGTGCCCATGAACACGGGCTATCTTATGTCAAATTAGATGGGAATATTGGTTGCTTAGTAAATGGTGCTGGTTTAGCAATGGCATCCATGGATGTAATAAAATTATATGGAGGTGAACCAGCAAATTTCCTTGATATTGGGGGAGGTGCTACAAGAGAATCGATAACTACCGCCTTTGGAATAATTCTTGAAGATGATAATGTCGAAGGGATTCTAGTAAATATATTTGGAGGAATTATTCAATGTGATATGGTTGCAAGAAGCGTCATTGAAGCATCAAATGAACTTGGATTAGAAGTACCATTAGTAGTAAGATTTTCAGGAACTAATCATGTAGAAGGTAAAGCAGTCCTAGATAATTGTAATTTGAATGTACATACAGTTAGTACTTTGGCTGAAGGTGCCGAAAAGATTGTTCAATTAACTAGAGGTGAGAAATAATGTCGATTTGGATTCATGAAGAAAGTAAAGTCCTAATTCAAGGAATAACTGGTAAACAAGGTACATTCCATGGAACAATGATGGACGAATATAAAACAAACGTAGTAGGAGGAGTAACGCCTGGAAAAGGTGGACAAATTGTAGAGTTACCAAATAAGAATGTCCCTGTATTTAATTCAGTATCAGAGGGATTGGATGCAACTAATGCTGATGTGAGTGTGATATATGTTCCAGCAAAATTTGCTGCTGCCGCTATTATTGAAGCCGCAGACGCTTTTGAACAGAACGGTGGCGGAATAATTGTCTGCATTACTGAAGGAATTCCGATATTAGATATGATTAGAGCAGTTGCACGAGTAGACCAATATCAAAATGTAAGATTAATTGGACCAAATTGTCCAGGAATAATAACACCTGGTGAGAATGGTGGGTGTAAGGTAGGAATAATGCCTGGATTCATACATGCAAAAGGAAGAATTGGAATTGTTTCAAAATCTGGAACTTTAACTTACGAAGCTGTTGCACAAACAATGAGTGTTGATGAAGGACAGTCAACATGCGTTGGCATCGGAGGAGATCCCGTAAATGGAACAGGATTTATTGATTGCCTTGCTGCTTTCGAGGCCGACCCACAAACTGAGGCAATAGTAATGATAGGTGAAATTGGCGGATCTGCAGAAGAGGAGGCAGCAGAATGGGCATCAAAGAATATGAGTAAACCGATAGTAGGGTTTGTAGCAGGATCAACAGCACCACCGGGCAAAAGAATGGGACATGCTGGAGCGATAATTTCAGGTGGAAAGGGCACAGCTCAAGAGAAATTCGCTGCTTTCGAAGCAGCAGGAATTTATGTTGCCAGAGACCCTTCAGAAATAGGAAATGTATTAGTGAAAGCATTAAAAGAAGCTGGACTAAGATAAACTAGTAAGCGAGAGTCTTAGATGCCAGACATTCCCTCAAAGTCCATGGAAGACGGCGCACTAGAGGTTCGTATGTCTGAAAAAAGGATTGATACATTACTTGAGGGAACTTCTAGATCATTTTTTTTAAGTCTTAAAGTTCTACCCAAAAAAATACGTAGACATATTGGTCTGACCTATTTGTTAGCACGTCTAGCAGATACAATTGCGGATTCCACAGTAGGAGATAATAAACAATTACTTCAATTACTTAGAGAATATAATATTAGAATTCAAAATGCAAATCAAAAATTACCCGATTTAAAAGAACTAGCAATTATTCAAGAAAATAAGTCTGAAGCAGAGTTACTATATGATGCAGAAATACCAGTTAATTATTTTGAAAAATCAAATAATTTCACTGATTTAGACAAAGAGAAAATAAGAACTTGTTTAGATATAATCATTGGAGGACAGTCTCTCGATTTAGAGAGATTTACTGATGCATCAGGGGAACAAATAGTTTCATTAGATAATGAAGAACAACTAGATGATTATACATATAGAGTAGCGGGTTGTGTAGGTGAATTTTGGACACATATGTCATTAGATCATCTTTTCAAAATGGAAGAGGAAGAAAAGAAAGTAATTTTTGAAAAAGCAGTAAATTTCGGTAAATCTTTACAATTAATAAATATTTTAAGAGATTTGCCTCAAGATTTACAGATGGGTAGGTGCTATTTACCTAGGAGTAAACTCTCAGAATATAATCTGACACCTGAGGATTTGTTAGATAAGGAAAATATAGACACATTTACTCCGTTATTCAAACATTATATTCAGATTGCTAGTTCTTACCTAGATAATGCAGTAGAATATATTGAAATGTTGCCAAAAAACCAATATCGACTCAGATTATCTTGTATGCTGCCAGTATTAATAGGACAAAGAACATTAATTTTATTGAAAGAAGGAAATATTCTAGACCCGGATAAAAGAATTAAAGTTTTAAGACCTGAAATAAAGAAAATAATGAAGAAATCTATTTTATTATGTTTAACCCGTAAGAATCCAAAAAAAATGATTAATATCAATTAAATCGTAGAGTTATACATTACCCAATATAGCGGGGGGTTCAAGAACGAATCAATTGGGCTTGATGTCGAAGTAGTATGACGGGAGGGCAAGTTAATGGGTCCGAGCCTATGGTTGATTATGACCGTGGCAAGAGTATCACTCTTGTTGATGCTGACTCAGATGCTCCACCTATTGAGAAGGTTAGAACTGCAGTTAATGTGACGAAAGAGGCGGTTCATGCAATTAGTATAACTGCATTAGAAACATTGAGAGAGGGAGCACTTTTCATGGGTGTAATTGGTTCAAGAGGAGAACTTGTAAATCCATTCACCCATATCGATGCAGCAATTTGGTCGGAGAATAGTATGCCTCCAGAAATAGTAGAATCCGCGTACAATTATTGTGAAGAATTAACACGTAGAGAAGCGGGTAATTTTTATCATTCATTCAAATATCTACCTGAAGAAGAAAGAAAATCAATTATGGCTTATTACGCATTTTGTAGACGTGCAGATGACATCGCAGATGGAGATTATGTTGATTATTTCCCAGGGGGTTCAGAGAATAATCAAGAGTCAATAGATTATAGGACAAAAATTGAAAGATTAATTGATGGAAGACCTGTATTAGAAAGATCATCTTATAATGATAAAATGTCACAATTATTCTATTATCGGAAAAAATTATCAACAGCATATGGGAAATTAACATCTACAGATCCTATATTTATTGCTTTGAAAGATACTGTCAATAAATATGGGATAAATAGACAACTTCTCGATGATATGATTAGTGGGATGGAGGAAGATTTCCATCGTAATAGATATGATACGTTTGAAGACCTTTACTCATACTGCTACAAAGTCGCATCAACAGTAGGTCTTGTTTGCATTGAAATATATGGATATAACGATAAAAAAGCAATAGAATATGCTGAGTCTTGGGGCATATATATGCAGCTTACAAATATACTAAGGGATGTTGCTGAAGATATCGAACGTGATCGAATATATCTACCAATAGAAGATCTTGCTAGATACGGAATTTCTGAAGATGATTTAAGAAATGGCAAAGAAATCTTGAAGCATCCAGGGTGGAAACCATTTGTTTCAGAATTCATTTCACGGGCAGATAAATATCGTGAAAGAGGAATGAAATTATTCCCACTTCTTGACAAATCAAGTAGATATTCTCCTGCTGCAATGACTACATTTTATCATTCTATTATGAAGAAAATTGAGAAAAATGACGGGGACGTTTTCTCTGAAAGAACTCAATTGTCAAAAACAGAAAAAATTGGCTTGGCAGCATATATCTATGTGAGATTTCGTTTCTTCGCAGTTTGATTGAAATCAGCTTAAATTCGCCTATATAATAGAAGACATATTGAGTAAAATACTAGGGAGATGATATTATGAGAGTGGCTGTCCTTCTGGAAGACAGGTGTAGCCCTGAGAAATGTAATGCAGAATGTTGGGCATTTTGTCCACCTGTCCGGAATGGAATCGAATGTATTATTCTCGATGATTCAAGTGGAAAACCAATTGTTTCAGAGCCTTTGTGTATAGGGTGTGGTATATGTATTACAAAATGTCCTTTTGATGCTTTAATAATTACAAATTTACCTGAAGAATTAGAAGGTGAGATGACTCATAGATATGGACAGAATGGATTTAGACTTTTCAGATTACCAGCACCAAGGGAAAAACAAGTTGTTGGTATATTAGGACCAAATGGCATGGGGAAATCTACTGCAATAAATCTCCTTTCAGGATCTATACAACCGAACCTAGGAGACTGGACAATTAATTCTGCAGAATGGGATGATATAATTGAATCATTTCCTAGAGGAGAATTAAGAGATTATCTGAAATTAGTTGCAGATGATAAGGTTAGTATTGCAGTAAAGCCACAATATATTGATAAATTACCTAAGATATTTGATGGTAAAGCACGAGAATTACTTGAAAGAGTCGATGATAGGGGAGAACTGGATGAATATGCAGAATTATTAGCTATTAATCATATATTAGATCGGAATATAGGTCAGTTATCAGGAGGAGAATTACAAAGAGTTGCAATCTGTGCAACTATGTTGAAAGAAGCAGAGGTATACTTCTTCGATGAACCATCATCTTACCTAGATATTCATGAACGTATGAGAATGGTGAAAATCATTCAAGACTTAGCTGAAATGGGTAAAAGAGTGATTGTTGTTGAACACGACTTAGCAATACTGGATGTCCTCTGTGATTTACTTCATGTAGTCTATGGAGAACGTGCAGCATTTGGAATATTTACTCCTGCAAGATCTACCCGAAGTGCAATTAACGCATATCTAGAAGGTTTCTTACCCGAAGAAAATGTAAGGATAAGAGATAAACCAATACAATTTTTGAGAGGAAGAGTTAGAGGTGAAGGAGTTGGTTTACCAATCTTAAAGTGGGGAGATATGGAAAAAACTCTTGGAACATTCAAACTTAAAACTGGTGAAGGCATGGTTAGAAGTGCTGAAGTTGTAGGTGTTGTTGGACCTAATGCTACAGGAAAAACTACCATGGTTAAGATGATAGCAGGTGAAATAGAACCTGATCAAGGATGGTGTACAATGGATGCAAAAGTATCGTATAAACCTCAACATGTCCATACTGATTTTGAAGGAAGTGTGGAAGATTGGTTGAATACGGAATTAGGGAATAAATGGAGAACTGGGGAATTCCATACTCAAGTAGTAAGGCCATTACAAGTTGATCAATTACTAGAACTAAAGGCTAAAAAACTTTCAGGAGGAGAATTACAAGCAGTTAGTATAGTTATTTGCCTAGGGAGAGAAGCAGATTTGTATCTACTTGATGAACCTAGTGCACATCTTGATGCGAATGCAAGAATGGAAGCAGCCAAGGCAATTAGAAGAACAATGGAAAGTAATGAGAAAGCAGCTATGGTAATTGATCATGACATTTACTTCATTGACATAGTGAGTGACTCATTGCTAGTTTTTGATGGTGAGGGAGGGAAGCATGGAAATGCAGTAGGACCTCTAACTCTGCGTAAAGGTATGAATAAATTTTTGAAAGATGTAAATGTCACATTTAGAAGAGACCATGAATCTCATAGACCACGTATAAATAAACCAGATAGTCGTAAAGATAGAGAACAAAAAGTAGCTGGCGAATACTTCTATCTTGAATAACTAGGACCATTGGATTCTTGAAGGATGTTTGAAACCCAAGGCCATGACGGACGAGGTCGATGAACCAATAGAGGAATTATCAGAAGATATTATTCTTGAAGAAAATGATGAAATCGACCAAATGAAAATTCTTGAAGAACAAATAGAAGAATTACAAAAAGAGAAAATATATGATACTGCTGAGATTGCAAATATTAGGCAAAGATACGCAAGAGAAAGGAATATACTAGTGAAATTTGCTGGTATGAATTTGGCATTTAATATACTTCCTGTAGTTGATAATCTAGAAAAAGTATTAGATATTAAAAATAATGATTCGGAAAAATTCATTGAAGGAATGAATCTGACTTTAAAAATGCTGAAAACTACATTTGAGAATGAAGGCATTGTGAAAATAGAAGCATTAGATAAAGAATTTAATCCATCATTCATGGAGGCTATTGCTGTAATACCAGCTCCTGAGGATAAAAATCCAGGAGTTGTTTTAGAGATTATTGAAGACGGATATATGTTTCATGACCGAGTATTGAGACCTGTCAAAGTAGTAGTATCAGAAAACTAGTATTCATAACTGACTGACATCACGTAGCAATGATGAAAAAAACACTTGCGGTACTATTTTGTTGCAGTATTATTCTCTCCGGTTGTACAGCAAATTCTGATGAAAATACAGATATTGATGAAATATTAGGATGTATGGATGAGAATGCTAAAAATTATGATATTGAGGCAACAAATGATGATGGTTCATGCGATTATACAGATGAAAACACACTTGATAATCCAATAACAATACCGCATATTGAAGGATGCGATAACACTAATCCTATACATTGCATGTTACCATTTCCTTCGGATGCATTCTTGATAGATGATGATACTACGAATACTGGAAAAAGAATTCATTATTCTCAGAATACCATACCTAGTTCAGGTACAGTTAGCCCGATAGAAATACCTATCCTAAATCAAATGGATGGTGCCAGCCCAAATACACAAATAATGACTGCTTTCACAGTAGAACCTGATGTTTCAGAATTAGCAGGTCAGTACAGTATAGGGAAAAGTTTAGACTCAGGGCATTCTACTGTAATAATTAATCAATTTAATGGAGAATTAGTAGCTCATTGGGTTGAACTAGATGCTAGATCGGAAATTGATCAGCCTACTATAATTCATATGAGGACTGTTGAGGCATTAGATCACAATACCTCTTATGTAGTATTATTAACTGGTTTAATGGATGAAAATAATCAATCCATACCAACTCCTGAAGGATTTGCAGCACTCCGCGATGATGTAATCACAACATCGCCGGATATTGAGAATAGGAGAGGAGAATTCAAAGAATTATTTAATTGGATTTCTGAAAATACTGAATATTCAATTAATGAACTACAAACTGCATGGAGTTTTCATACATCTTCTACTGAATCGATGATTGGACCATTACTATCTATGAGGAATGATGCTCTAGAAAGAACTGGTAACGGCATTGGATGTAAAATTGAATCTAATACAAAAGTTATGATTGAAGAAAATACAAGTCATTGGCTAATTACTGGGACTTTTACGGCTCCACAATATACTGAATCATTTTTCCCACCTGCACTAATACGTAGAACCTCAACGGAAGATCGTACTCCAGTTTTCGTAGAAAATAGAGAAATCCCATTCTGGTTAGTAATACCTGGCTCTTCAGTAGATATTCAAGAAGCAGCTAAAATAACAATATGGGGTCATGGTTTCCTTGGTAATGGTAACACCTCTGGGCTAAGTGGCTGGGCCAATGAAAACAATGTTGCAATGTTAGGAACTAGTTTCTATGGCTGGTCTGATGATGACAGTACTAGTATTGAATATGCAGTATTAAACATGCAATATTTCCAGCACCAAGCTGAAAGATTAGAACAAGCCATGATTAATCAAGTAGTCATGATAAAAACATTCATGGGTGTTTGCTCAGATTTACCCGAATATTATACCGATGATGGATACAAACTAATTGACACCAATAACCCCACATATACAGGATACTCAAATGGCGCACTAAGAGGACCCTCAATAATAGGTCTCTCACCAGACCTGAATAGAGGAGTACTATGGGCGGGAGGTTCTTCTTTTTCACATATAATCGAGAGATGCACTCAATATGATGCATTTCACTTTATTTTCGCTAGCGAATATGGTTATGATAATCAATTAGATAGAGCAGTTGCAATGTCGATAATACAATCACTATGGGATTCAACTGAAACAGATACATTCCTAAGTATAAGGGAAAATGGTTATTTAGACGAGATAGAACCTTTCGAACTAATGACTTTGTTTTCGATATCTGATTTGCAAATATCAAATATTTCTTCATCAAGAATGATGAGGACAGGAGGGATTCCATTGCTTGATTCCTCAACTATTACCCCATACGGGCTGGATATAGTTGAAGATGGACATATTGGATCAGTAGGAGTTTTCTTCGATGGAGGATATATCCAACCCCCTGTAGGGAATGAATATGGACAAGAACCTCATCCTGCTCATAATGCAATAGGCGCATTACCAATTGCAAGAGAAATGGCTTTCCAATTCCTTTCAAATGGTTCAATAGTGGATACTTGTGAAGGGAATTGTGAATTTAGTCAAGATAATCTTGGATGGTAATTAACCAACTGGCTCTCCACCTTCACCTAAAAATGCAAGTCTCTTTAGGTAATCATTCGATACGAGATAATCAATTACAGATTTAGGAGTAGATACACCTAAGACCGTATCTATTGCCATTTTATCAAGAATAGTCGAAAGCATCCTAGCAGTTTCACGGACTCTCCATCCCTCAAAATTTTCTCTTTGAATTAAAGGTGTATGAATTACAGTCCAATCTGAATCATCATATAAATCACAAGAATATTTGTCACTACTGAAAAATACACCAGGGCCTCCATGATATTTTTCTGAATGATTGACCCAATTCGGAGGATCGTTAATATCAGGTACTGCTACAATAATAGCATCAAATCCAGCTTCATTTTTCAACCAAGAAGAAATCATTCCCGACCTTTCGGCAGCAGACCAAGGATTCCTCAGAGATTCAGGTTGATTAGATGAACCAATTGCTATTATTAATTTCAAATCAGGATATTTTTCTAGACGAATTTTTTCTGCTTCTTGAACCATCAATGAATGGCCCTTGTGAAAAGGCTGAAATCTTCCTAGAACTACAAATCCCGGATCCATAGGGTATTTAGGAGGTTGCGGAAATAAAGGTAATTCACTCATTTTAAATCTCCATTATGTCTACTAAAGATATGCCGCCAATACTCCATAAGGTTGGTTCTAAATATTCGCGACCAATCAGTAAATTAATATCTTTTGATTTAAGATTATTGAGAAATACATGCAAAGACTCACTAGATAATTTATGTGTAGCCATAGTTGGTAGTATCCTTGGGTCTTCAGATGGTTCCATAGTTTCACCGAATCCCTCCCTTCTTTTCATCCAATCAAGAACTACAGATTCAGAATAACCTTTTTTGTCAGTTCTAGATAAAACATCTGCAAAATCATTCCAGGTTGTATACATCAAGAATTCATCTGAACTCTCTATAGGACGATCAAGTAATGGTTCGATGTATAGGAATAGACGAGCATCCCAACATTTCCATTCCGATTGAGACGCCCACTTAGCCAATAATATCCCGAATTCACTGATTTTTTCGTTATTAATTGTTTGAAATATTATTGATTTTTCTAAGTTAATAGTCGAATTTTCATCTGACCATTCAAGTATATCGCCCTCTAAATCTACATCAAAATCTCTATGTGATCGAATATCAATTTTCGGTCGTATATCTCTTAAAGTTTGATTTTCGATACCATTAAATAAATCTTGGAGAGGCATCGACAATAATTTTTTGAAGATTGGTATATTTACTAAATTTAGTATCACATCAGCCATGGCCGCCCCTCAGGTCTAGCCAAAGAGAAGTAGACAATGAACTATCGCTTAGGCATTCAATTGAAGAATAGGGGGCTAGGCCACCTACATATCCATAAGTCGGGATAAGAGGTTTAGACATGGCAACAATCGAGGAACAAATCAAGTTACTCGAAGATGAGATTGGAAAAACTCAAAAGAATAAAGCCACAAATGCCCATATAGGCAAACTAAAAGCAAAGATTGCAGCATTGAGAGCTCGTAAAGAAAAAGCTCAGGCTCATGCAAAAGCTAGTGGTGGAGGACCAGGGTTTGAAGTAAAAAAGTCAGGAGATGCTTCTGTTGCTCTAGTTGGCTTCCCAAGCGTAGGTAAGTCAAGTCTTATCTCTCAGTTAACAGATGTTAAATCAGAGGTTGGGAACTTTGCATTTACAACACTTACATGTATACCAGGATTAATGGAGCATAGAGGAGCAAAGATACAGATTTTAGATCTTCCTGGATTAATTAAAGGTGCTTCAGATGGCAAAGGTAGAGGTAAGGAAATTCTCAATGTCATAAGAGGTTCAGACATGGTATTATACGTTTTAGATCCTTTCCAAGAATCACACTTTGATATCCTAGATATGGAGTTGTGGAAATCAGGTATGAGATTAAATCAAAAAGAACCACAAGTCTTCATCACTAGATCAAACAGGGGTGGTATTGTAGTAAGATCAACTGTTAAACAAACAAATTTAACACATGATGAAATACAAGATATCGTCAGAAGTTTCGGTATCGTTTCAGCAACGGTAACTCTCAGAACAAATGTTACAGATGACCACATAGTAGATACGCTAGCAGGAAATAGAATTTACAGTAATGCAGTTGTAGTAATTAATAAAATTGACTTAGCGAACGAAGATGATATCGAAAGAACTATGCAAATGATTCCTGAAAATTGGCCTGTTTTAGAAGTTTCAGCGAAAACAGGAAGAGGGATAGATAACATGAAAGATTTCATATTTAAAAATCTTCATTTTATGTCGATATATCTAAAACCACAAGGTCAAGAGGCAGATTTAATTGAACCTTTAATTATCAAAGACACATCAACAGTGAGAGATATTTGTGCGAAATTACATCGTGATTTTGTAAGAAAATTCAGATATGCGAGAGTTAAGGGACCAAGTGGGAAATTTGATTGGCAAAGAGTTGGTTTAGATCATAGACTGAAAGATGGAGATATTCTTTCTATCATACTAAGAAGATAAAATTGTAAAATTCAAAGCGATGGATTCAGGAATAGAACCCCCACGCGATAACATGGATAACCGCTCTAGGGACTTAATCCCAATGGCTGAGTTCGTAGGTTTAGTCAATTATCTAAAAGGTAAATTAACATTATTCATTGGAGTATTTCTAGTAGGCATTACTCTAGGTTACCCATTTTCAGAAGATGTGATTAATTGGCTATTGAATGCTGAAGGTTATTTGCCGAGCGAAGTTACGATAATTATCCTACAACCAATGGAAGTTATTTTACTAAGGTTGAGAATTGCAGTACAAATAGGATTAATATTTGTATTTATAGCAATAGTTTCTGATTTGACTTGGAATGGAAGAAGAATTATTAGTACTTCGAAAAGAAAGAAAATAGATAATAAAAAGTTTAAATTATCTAAATTAATTATAGTATTTGTTTCTATAATTGGATTAGGCATAACTGGTGGTTTTTACTCACATAAAATACTAATTCCAATGCTCCTCGATTTCCTTGCTAATGACGCAATGAATGTAGGATTAACTAATACTTGGCAATTACAGTCATGGATCGGATTCATAGTTGGTCTATTCTTTGGTTCGATAATAAGTTTCCAAACACCTTTGGTAGCATTACTATTACTGAGGACTGAGATAATAAGTAGACAAAGTATAACTGAAAATAGAGGAATAATTTACTTTATTGCAATTCTATTAGGAGCAGCATTATCTCCACCTGATCCAATCTCAATGTTTTTAGTAGGGGGACCAATTATTCTATTACTAGAAATTGCATTATTATGCGATAAGATAATGCGTAATTAATCACTCATCATCTGAATTCAAACCACGGTTACGAGCATCTTCAGCCCGTGCATCAGCTATTCCTTCATCGAGATCAACTAGTCTCATCATGAGAGCACCTATTAGGATTAAAACTGCTATAGAAAGGAGACCAACACGGCTATCGAATAAGTATGTCATCCCTGCATAAAGTAATGGTCCGATAAAAGCAGCAACCTTACCAAAGAAACCAAAGAAACCAAAGAATTCGGCACTTCGTGTTTCTGGAACCATTTGTCCAAACATGCTACGAGCTAGACCTTGGGAGCCACCGAGGAGAGTTCCCATTGAACATCCCAGGATTAGGAATTGAATACCAACTCCCAAGCCAAGAGGACCCCAAACTAGAGTACGTACTGTTTCCGGAATGAAATCAATTTTGCCATCACCTAAGTTAGTTGGATGATCTACTCCAACCATAGTTGAAGTTTCTTTGGCACTAATTGAAAAACGAGTATCTTCAAATGAGTCCGATAGAGAAGCAATAGTTTCCAAATCATGAGATCCCATAGAAATAGCAATTACTTCACCATCATCATCAAAACCTGACCATTCATAAATATTAGCGTCATTAACATCATCATTTAATTGTACTATGTTAAGCATGAGCAAATTTTCTTTTGCCCAAACTTGTTCAGAACCATCTTCAACCATAGCTATTGTAGGTATATCTGCGTTTGGAGTGAAAAACCATTCTCCATCGATAGATTCTATCTGCACATCATATTCAGAGTGTGCATCTAACTCTAAAGGAGCAAATGAAAGTGCTGCAAAACAAAGAACTACCCATCCAACTAGAGATACATTTAGAGCAGATTTTGTACCTACTCTTTTTGCTAAGCGGGTAAACGCCAAAGCAGATGGCCATGCTACAAATTGAATAGCAAGAATTGTGATGATAAGATCGACTGTAGTAATTCCTAAAACAGTTGTACCAAACACGCCTCCAAGAGCAGTTACACTGTTGATACCATCTATGAAGAAGAAGTATGCAAGCATATAGATGAAAAGAGTTCGGAATCTACTAACTTGACCTAAAGTTTTTCGAATTTCAGTTATGGCTAAACGAGCAGATACACCAAAACTCATAGGAGGCATTTCATTCTCGATATGAGGTTCAGGGACTAATTTGAATGTAATAAGTGCAAAGGCATACCACCAAACACCAGAAGATGCCATGACAAAAGGAATGACCCAATCACCTGTTAGCGTCATAACCATTATCAGATGTACAAGCAAAAGAAGACCTCCACCTAGATAACCATAAGCAAATGCGAGATTGGATATACGATCCATTTCGTCATCTTTACCCATATGAGGTAGCAAGGCGTTATAGAAAACTCCAGCACCATTCAGACCTACGTTTGCAAGGACAAAGAATACCATCAACCATATCCATTGATAGTCAAAAGATAATAAAGGTGCAAAAGCAATCAGGAAAGTAGAACCTGCTCCCACATAAGTTAAGATTTTCAACCACCACATTTTGATCATGCGCCTATCTGCAATAACCCCTAAAGAGGGGCTAATAATTGCAACGAATAGTGTTGCAGCAGCAACAGAAAGTGCCCAGATAGTATCACCAGTAAGTTCCATTGACCCAATAGTTGTAGTCAAACCATTTGCTTTAAGGAATAAATATGCATACCATGCTGGAAGGACTGCAACTGTCACACTTGTTTCAAATGCTGATTTAGCCCAGTCATAAAATGCATATCCTCTTACTTCTTTCGGGTCTGATTTTCGGTCTAGTTCAATTGTGTCTGACATGGACATACCTGTATCCCGGCTCACTTTTCAACACTTTAGCATTGGGGCGGACGAATGTTGGAAAAAAACGTTTAATTAATTATTAGTAACACTACGGTATAGTTATGCAGGACAGTGGAGAGTGGGTACGTCCAAGAGAAAATACTGTTGATGCTCTAGTTTATGGAATGCAACATTCGGATGGAGTTGAGCTAGATTTACGACTAACTGAAGATAAGAGACTTGTCCTTCATCATGATTCAAAAACAGAATTTGGTGATTATCCTGAATGTTTGACTCTTGATGAGTTACCAGAATATGTAGAACCGATAGATGATTTATTAGAAAATAAAGATTTCATTCGTCGTTGGACAGAAGAAGGGGCGTTCACTTGTATAGAACTGAAAACACCACATCCATCAAGTGGTAAGGCAGGAGGATGGTTTAATGGTAGAGAAAAAGAACAACATATGATTAAGATGATTGAGGAATTAGAAGATTTATTACAACCAATTGAACGAAGTAATAGTAGCACTGTAATCTATTCATTCGACCCGAAACTTATATCTGCATCTAAAAAAATAAAAAGTAATCTTAAATTCAGTAGATTAAGACCGAATATTAGATCATGGGGTAATTGGACAACACAGAGAATTATTGCAGCACCTTCTTTCTTAGCAAATTCATTACCCAAATTAATGGATAAACAAAGACAAGAAGGTTCCCCTATGCTTCCCTGTTCGCTACAGTATCTAAGAGGTATAGAAAGCAATATAAATATAGGCTGGACAGTGGGTTTAGAAGGTAAAAAATTAAAGCGATTGACAAAATATAGGAAAGGTTATCCAGTTTATGTTTGGCCCTCGAAATCTGATTCTGAAAGATTACTACTAGACGCAGGATTAACAGCACTGACTGATGATTTATCGCCTAACTTTGTAACTTTAGATACTGGTCATGCTCGGTGGACAAAACCTGCAACTCAACCTTTGACTGATGAAATAAGAAAAAAATTGGATGAAACTCCTAGAGAGGAGCATGCTTCGAAAATCTCAGAATTGCGACGTGAGATTTCTCCTTGGCATGAACTGTCTGATACTGAAAGGAAAAAATTTATTGAAAATTGGAGTAATAGATGGTTATGGGAAAGAAAAATGAGTATGCTATTAAATGAAACTTCTGAATCGAGTTTACCTTGGGAAGTTTCACGAATCATAGGCCATAGAGGCACTGGGAAATCGCACAAAGGTGGATCGTGATTATTCTAATCTTCTTAGAGGTTGATTTTTAGGAATATATTTCGGTCTATAAATAGGTGTACCTCGACCATCTCTAGCATTCCTTTCATCTAATATTTGAGCACTAATTCCAGCTACACGAGCCCAACCAAAAAAGGTAGTATAGTATTCAGGCATTGTGAAACCTACTGAATGAAGAAGACTGCCACTAGCAATATCAACATTAGGATAAGGATTACTTATTTTAGGAATTTCACTAAGTATTGGTGGTACAACTTCTCTCAATGCTCTAACTATCTTGAAATTCTCATCATCAGGACAGATTTCTTCACCTAGTTCAATAAGTAAACGAGCACGTGGATCTTCGGCTCTTAAAACACCATGACCAAAACCAAATATTGGACGACGATTTTCTAATTCAGTACGGACGAAATTCTCAATTTCTTTATGATCAGATGTTCCAATTCTTTGTACAAACTCAAGACATGCCTGATTTGCTCTGCCATGAAGTGGTCCTGAAAGAGCATTCATTGCACTTGAAATTGAGGGATAAATAGAAGCCCAACCAGATGCTACTGCTTTACCGGAAAACGTTGACAAATTCCCTCCACCATGATCCATATGAAGTATGAAAAAGAAACGCAATACCCTCTCAATATCTCTTGCTTGTTGACCTTCATAACCCATCATATGAACAAAATTCTCTACCAAACCTAAACCTGGTCTTCGAGGTTTTAATTTATCCTTCTCACCCGCCCTAAGACGGAAAATCCTTGCCATTAACTCGGGCATCCGAGCTATTAGATTCATTGCATCGGCTTTTGTATCCCCAGTGTTTTCTGCGGCTCCAAGTGCCATTATTCCAATTGAAAGCCAATCCATAGGGTGACCACTACCAGGAGTTAATGATTCTAATACACGAAGAGCACCCGTAGGTATATTTTCTCCTCTTTGTGTTAATTCTGCATGGAACTCTTGAGCTTCAACCTCCGTAGGAAGACGTTTATTCATTAACAAAAATATTACATCTTCTTCTTCCATATTTACTAAATCTTCAACTGGATAACCAACATAATGTACACCTTCATAAGGGTCTACAAATGAAGTTTGGCAGGTTCCTACTGGTACTCCTCTTAATCCTGAATCTAGGTTCTTACCAGTAATTGTAAATAACACATCTTCACTACTCATCTAATACCACAAAATCATTTCCCAATGTGAGCAACTGATAATATCTCCGATATTGTGATTATAAATTAAAACATCATATAATACTCATATAATTGTATTTACGAGTATTTCATACCCATAATCATGAAAGAGGAAGTACATCGGCGAATGGATATGTCAAGATGGCGTGAACGCCTGAATGAGTTCGATGAAGAGCATCGAATTATGCTAGAGGGGGGCTCTATTAGCCAACTATTCCTAGGATTTCCGCTCTCTTATTCACATCCTGTTTTTATCGGATTTATTTATGCATTAATTATTAATTTGATTCTAATCTCAACAAATATTTATGATGGTTACATCAATTCAGAAGATTTCTCTGAAATCTTTGAGCAGTGGTTTATTGAGAGTTTAATGATTTTATTCACATGTGCAATTCTTGGTGGCTTCTCTAGTATGATGTCATCAATATTCAAAAGGCCTCCTGTAAGACTTGAAAAAAGAAGAAGATACCTATATCCTATTCCTTTTATTGGATTATTAGTCACTATGATTGCAATAACATTTTCAACACCTATGGAGTTAGAATTTATAGGATATTCATTAATAATTTTACCTGGGCCATTATATATTCAACTATCTTATGCTCCAAGGTGGAGAATGCTGGAAAGAATAGATAGAGATCTGGATCCATTTGAAGGAATGAATAAAACAATTGAACCTCAAAATTATAGTGATAAGACAACAGATAAAAATAATGAAGATTTAGAAAATATAATAGAAGAATTATATTAATATCCATCTATAATCGGATATAATTTACTTGAGATACTGCAACTAACTTATCATCCATATCAAAAATTTGTGCTTCTGCAAGACTCATAGTTCTGCCTACTTTAATGACTTTAGCTAAGCATCTTACATCGGTCTTACATGGACGTAAAAAACGAATATTAAAATCGGTTGTAGCAACATTAGATTCAGGACCTATTTCAGTTAATATTGACCAACAGGTTATACTATCAGCAATTGTTCCGAGAAGACCACCATGAAATGTTTCGTATATACCATCCCATTTTCTCTTCCGAGGCACAATGGCTTCACATTCACCTTTGTCCAACCTTAATATCTTCATTTCTAAAGTAGAAGTAATTGGTACAGAATTAATTCTTATCATCATTGATTTAATGTATTCATCATCAAGTGTAGAGGATTTTACCATTGAATCACCTTAAATTAAATTAAGCCTAGGGCCTATTTCTTCTAATATCCTTAAGACTTGATCTAAATCATTCCTGGTCAATCCTGCAGACATCTGCGTTCGAACTCTAGCTTTATCCTTAGAAACCATTGGGAATACAATAGCTCCAGCCATTATATTCTCTTTACTAAGTTCATTGGATAATTGTTTTGCAATAAGAGATTCACCACACATTATAGGAATTATTGGAGTCTCTGATAAGCCTGTATCAAAACCAAGTGATTGTAGTTCTTTACGGAAATAATTAGTATTATCCCAAAGTCTAGAATGATGTTCAGGTTCACTCATTAGCACCTCAATAGCAGCCTTTTGAGCGGCAGCAACGCCAGGAGGTTGACTTCCTGATAATAGCCATGAACGAGAATGATTTAATGCATGATTCCTAACTTCTTCAGAACCTGCCAAAATCCCACCTTGAACTCCAAGTGCTTTAGAAAAAGAACCTGTTTCAAAATGCACTTTCCCCTGTAAATTAAAATGATCTACAATACCTGCACCTTTGTCACCTAGAACACCTTCACCATGACAGTCATCCACGTATACCATTGAATCATATTCTTCTGCCAACTTAGTAACTTCATCTAATGGCGCTATATCTCCATCCATAGAGAATACTCCATCTGTAATAATTAATTTTCTCTCTGCATCCGAATTTTCTTTCAAAACCGCTTCTAACTGCGCCATATCATTATGAGCATAAACTGCACGACGTGCTTTCGTTAATCTTACTCCGTCAATTATAGAACCATGATTTAATTCATCACTAATAATCACATCTTGTGCACCTTGAACTAGTGTTGGAATAAGCCCTACATTTACAGTATATCCAGCAGAATAGATTAAAGAAGATTCAACTTTCTTAAATTCTGCCACTTTTTTTTCAGCAGCAAGATGAATATCCATAGTTCCGGCTATTGCACGCACAGAACCACTCCCTGCACCATATTTCTCAGTAGCAGATATCATTGCATCGATAACTTTCTTATGATTAGTTAGATTGAGATAATTGTTTGCTGAGAGCATTATAGTTTCTTTGCCATCAATAATACATTTGGCATCATTAGCAGTTTCAAGAGTTGGAGGGTTCCAATCTAAGCCTTGATTTTGCAACTCACTAAATCGTTGAGACATCCATGATGTATCCGCAACCATAACCTCCACACTGCACGGCAGTACATCTGTTCTTCTATGAAGTGAGTATTGATTAGTGAAATCAGACGAGTTAAAGATAGATGCCTATACGACATTGATTATGGGACAAGAAGTTAATGTCACAATACTTGGTACAGCACAGGATGCTGGGATTCCACAAGCAGGATGTTCGTGTAAAAGATGTTTGAATGCTCACAATCATCCAAATTTAAGAAAGTACCCTGTAGCTATAGGAATCATAGGAATTGATGGCTCAAAACACCTTATTGAAATAACAAAAAATTTATCAGAACAGTTGAAAATATGGGGTGATGAAGAGAAAGGAAATATTGTTTATACCCCAGATACAGTTACAGTTACTCATTTACATCTTGGGCATATAGAAGGAATAGGCCAGTTTGGTAAACCAGTAATGAATTTAGAAGACTTACCAATTTATGTTAGTGAAAAAAATAAATTGGTGCTCGAAGAAAGAAATGATATTCAATTGATGATTAAAGAAGGTAATATTAAATTAATTTCTCAGAAATATAATCAGGAATTTCAACCAAGAATTGGTTGCGGATTTAAATTAGAATTAATCCCAATACCTCATCGGAGTGAATTAGGGGATACAGCCGCTATTTTGATTAAAGGAAAAAAGAAAAATCTATTATTTATGCCTGATCAAGATTCATGGAAAGATACGTTAGACACATTTTCAATGAATAATATTAGAGAACTTTTAACATATTGGAAAGTAGATATTGCTTGGATCGATGGTACTTTTTGGAATCTGAAAGAGTTACCTGGAAGAAATTTATCAGAGATACCTCATCCAACAATAGAGGAAAGCATTCAGCGACTAGGTATGAAAAATAAAAATGATTTCGAGATTTCTTTTATACATTTAAATCATTCAAATCCCGCTAATGAGATTAATTCCAAGGAAAGAAAAATGATAGAATCATTTGGCTGGGGAATATGTCAAAGGAACGATATTGCATCATTATAGTAAATTCTTAGCGGTAATCCTCTTGAACAAAAGATGAGGCGGACAAATATGCATCTATCCGGGAAAGTATCCAGCGGACTGGGGAGAGCACACATATTTATGGCACAACCTCATTATCAAGAGCAATTTAAGCGAGTTCTGGAAGTCAGTGCATGGCCAGGTACTCTTAACTTAGATATGGGAGAATCTAGTTTACTAAATTATAAGAGTTTAAGAATAATTTCAGGATTGGAGGAAGGAGATCCTCAACAAAATACTAAATCATTTAGAATTAAAGGATTTGAAAGAGATGGTAAATCATTTGGGGGAGCTACGGCCTTTCCTGCAAAAATATCTGTAGATAATAAAAAATGGATTGATTGCGCAATATTAATTCCTGATTTAACGCGTCATACTGAAACTGCAGAAGTTATTTCAGGATCATTCTTAAGAGAATTATTACCATGTAAAGATGGAGATAAATTAGAGATTAAACTGAATTAAGAGAATCTTCCCAATCTCTTTCAATCAATAAACCTAATTCTAACTTTGCCATAAATAACCATCTCTTAAATCGATACCTCTGATCTGGAGGAATGGAAAAACCAGTTGTATCAGGATTACACTTTAATCCCATACCTTGGGAAAATTTATGTTCAATAGACCAAAGTATGAGACCGTTTGATTGTGCTCTACCTAAATCGACTAAGACGTCGGGTTCGTTTAATGCAGATTTGAAAATATCGAGTGGGAAACGTCTGGAAGCAACGCCAGTTATTGCTGCAGCCAATCTTCTCACTTGATTCCATAAAAATGCTTCAGAAGTTATCATTAATCCAATTAATCTACCATCGGAAGAATACCATGGTTCACAATTAGATATTGTTCTGATTGGATTCTTATCTTCTTCAAGTTTACAAAAATTTGTGAAATTATGAGTTCCAATTATTAATCCACATGCCTCTTGAAATAATTGTTCATCAATTTCACTAGACCATTCTTCTATTAGTTCAGTTCGATAAAGATAGGTTCTTGATATAGCTGCTCTGCTTCTAACATTTGATTCAACTTTAATTACATCCCAAGCACACAATCCTTCAGAGAATCTATTATTTAATATGCGAAGAATTGTTTTTTTATCTACTTCTTCCCATACTCTCAGAGGTACATCAATACAAGCAAGATTCATTCTGACGCTCACACCAGCATCAGTTCTACTCGACATTTCTAAACAACCATCACTCCACCAACTTATCTTTCTAAGCGCAAGTTCAATTGCTTTCTGAACAGTAGGTACATTGGGTTGAATTTGAGAACCATGGAAAAGATCTCCATGATATCCGAAAGCGACCATGATTCGGCCGAGATCCAATAGGACACCTCCTGATTTATTCCTCAGTTGATAAATATTCCATAGCTTCATCGACTGATGAGAAGCCTAGGCCGAGAATTGCAAACTCTATTGCAATTGGGATATATTGTTGAGCAAACTGTTCACTTCTATCATATCCTACTTTTACATCAATTGAATCGATTAACTGCTTTGCTGCTTCATAAAGATGGAATGATACATCCACATCTTCCGATTTCTCACCTAATTTAATGAGTTTCTGGAACTCACGGACAGCCATTGGAACACGATCAAATTCGATTAGTGCATTTGCATAAGCCGCCTGATATTCAGCGTTATCAGGCTCTAATCCAGCAGCTTTACGGAGATATGATTGAACTTTCCCTTCATTAATTCGATCATTACCTTTGTCATCGAAATTACCATTTTCTTGGATCTCAAACATTGCTGATTCTGCCCAACCATGATATCCAGCTGGGTCTTTAGGATTGTTTGTAACATGAGTTTCAAAAATCTCCATAGCGCCCATAAAATCGCCTTTGGTAATGTGTTGTGCTGCAATTGTAATGACATCTTCTTCTGACATAGGTAATCCCTCTATGTATCTCTCGATGGCTTTTACATTAAGAACGGTGCGGAATAGTAATCTTCGGTTAGACTAGCTATTTTCTGGGATTAAATCAGGCCTACCGTTTCGATTATCCATCAATTCATTCAGTAATTCATAAATAACCATTGGCTTCTTTATTCCAAAAAAGCACTTAGAAGGAGGTAAAAGGGTAATTTTTAGAATTCGTTGATGCGATATAAGGAATTTGAACGTTCGAAAGAATTTATGGAAAATAGATGAATCTTTGGAAGAATTAGAAACAATTTCAGAATTATCATTCTGAATTGGTATTATATTTCCAAACCCAAATACTCTTCCGAAAATAGATTGTTGCGTCTTAATATTTTCTAATTCATGGAGACCAATTGTGTTATAAGATTTATAGATAAAGAAATGATTTTCTCTAAAATGTAAATTCGTATCAGTAATTAGATAAGAAAAAGAGAATTGAGATATTATTGTTGGAATAAGTAAAATTAAACAATTAATAATACCGAGCAACAAGAACCATGAATCAATCCATTCAGGTATATTCAATGGTTCTTGGCGCAATATTACAAGAATCCAATCGATTAAATTAGCAAACCACCAAAATGCAGGTATTAATCCGATAAAAATTAAGAAAATAGTATTTTTAATTGTAGAAGTTGTGATATTAAGGTAAAAATTTAATCTGGCTACTACAAGCATAACAAAAATAAATGCGAATATATCAACCAAATCAAATAGCCAATCCAATAGACGGATGAAGCCATTAAGGTATGTCTTTTCTTCGGGAGCATAATCCGTTACTACTATCAGATAAAAAGAAAAATGAATTAGAAAAACAATGAATGCTAGAGAGTAACGAGGAATATAAGAAAAAAATGAAGGTTTACCAATCCAAATTGGGACCTCTTCAGCAGATATTAAAGGGAATTTTTTTTGGATCTCATCATCATCTATTGATGCTCTAAAACCTAAAATTAAGTCATCCATATTCATATCACCTTTTCAATGAAGTAGACCCCATGAATGCTCTGCATTACCATGTATCCATGAATAATCATCCTTGGTTCTAATTCCCTGTTCATCTTTTATCACTATTTTCAATAATTGAAGAGGATATTCGTTGTAAGTAAGATGGCTAACCATACCTGCACGAGTTGGTTGATCAAAAGTCCATTTAGCACGAGAAACTGCCCTTACTTCAAGAGAAATCTGAGTATTATCATTCCAAAGACGTACTCTAAATTTTGGTAATGGATTACCCTGATTGTCAAATAGTTCTTCATCATCATCATCGGGTTCCGCTAATTCAACTTGGCAATGCTTGAATTCTTGAGTTCGATCTCTCTTAGCATCATGAAATATTCCAGTTCCAATTTTAGGGTTCCTAAAAATATCTCTAAGTTTCCATGGTTTATCGTTTAAGTTTAAGCAAGAAAATGAGATATGAGGCATAAACCAATCTAGGTATGAGCCATCGTCAAAATGCAACATCCCCCAAAACCAAGGTAACGAGGGAGCTTGTACACTAACTTTCTGGAAGTAACCGGTCCCTTCAAATTTCTCTCCATCGATTACAATTGATGCTTTAGTACCTTGTAGTCTCAAAATATCATATCCCATATTAGAAAAGAATACATTATTTTTATATGTCAATTTACTAGGAGGGCCCCACCAAGGAGTTAATTCAGCATTAATTGATTTAGGAGCACCTTTTTCCTGCGCACTCTTATCGCTTACTAAATTCAGCCAAAATTTCTTATTCCCCTTAGTTAATCCAAGAGATAAATCATCATCTAGTAAAGGTATGACTGCACCTGAACCTTCACCCTCGCCTTTATCCGGCCATAAAGGATGTTTATCATCTAATGAAACCATCTTACATTCACGCATTACTAATGGTTCATGCATATCTTTACCATCAAACCACCAAGAACAGACCATCCCTGGAACTACATGGCCTCCATGTTCATCAACTCTCATTCTTGAACCTGGTTTCCACCAATGATCATTGACACGTATTGCAGGAGTTTCTTTAGATGACCAAAGAACCATTAATTGCCGAGAACGTCCGGGATTATCTGGATCTGGAATGAAGATAATTACCCACCACCACCACCAAGAAAGACGTGGTAAACTTGGCATCATATCTAAACGCCATAGAGAAGAATAATCTCCTAAAAATTTATCTAATTTCTCTCCCATATTTTACACTCACATAATTTCTTTATTACGGAAAAGTAATTGTCCTATCCCGATCATACTAATAGTAACTATTGATATTAATACCACACTTACCAATAGCGCTACAAAAGGATTACCAGTCTCTAAAGTATGGACTGGGGGGTGCCAAAAGAATGAAATCCCAGTCTCTAAGCCAAAAGCATCTGCCTGTTGTTGAATTATACTGGTATCACTCCAAACAATTAAAACAACTGCATCAATTATTTGAATAGCCCAATGAGAAATAGATAACATCGGAATAGTGGCAGTAGGGATAGTGATTGTAAATAATCCCATTAAAAATTCCCAAATACCATATAAAATACAGACATAAACTCCAGATTTTGGCAGTAATAGACCGACCGTATTGAATATAGCTCCGTATGCACTTAATACTAAAATCGTAGAAAGTGCAATACCCATCCATACAGGAAAATCTGTTAATCGAATAATAGAATCTCCCGGTCCAATTATTGAAGTTATAATGGCAACTATTGAAATTAATAACACAATATATGAGGAAACTATTGCTAAATACCCCAATAGGCGATAAAGAATAAATTCTCCACGATGTATTGGTTTAGATAGTAAATAGTGGAGCGTACCATTCTCAGACTCATCTCGAACTAAACCTAAGGCAAGAAATAACGGTAAGAAAAGTCCTAATATCATAATAAAAGCAATTTTACCAGTACCAATTATAAAAGTCCGGTGACTTGATTCACCTACGTGTTTTGAATCATCAGGATCTTCATCGACATTATTATCTGCATAAATACTTACCAAGACACCATCCTGGTCATATTCATATTGAACATCACAATATATCCCATTCCTATTATTATCACTCTGAGAGTTGTCTTCGGTCACATATTCATCTTTGAGACAGTCCCCATCATCATCAAACCCCTGCGATACAGAGGAGCCATCCCAATCAATATCATCTTCATCAATATACATTGATTTAGGATGTTTTTCGACGAAAAATGTTTCAGTAATATAACCCCATTCAGTTTCGTACATGGGCTCAACAAAAAATTCGCCTTCACCTGTAAAATAAGTGCCAAACATGATATAAGTACCATTTTCATAAAGACAATAATTCCTTTCTATGGATGAAAACCAATTTTCGAATGGGTCGGAGGATAAACCCTCTTCTTCACAAAAATAATCACCTAAACTCCAATCAATAGATTTAGCCCAATAATTGTTAAATCCCCGATCAGGATTCGTAGCATTTACATCAATCCATGTAGGAGTGAAATATCCCCAAGCATGAACCCATGTATGGTTCCCATAATGATTTCGTGGTTGATCATTGAAATCGATATCCCCTAGATAGATATACTCGGATGAACCAGGGAATTCTGCATCACTATAATCACTAGTCCCATAGATTCTTTCTTGACCTAATGGATATCCATCATTATCCCAGTCTTCACTATCTCCGTCATTATCAATTGACTCAAAATCAGTTCTTATTGAATCAATATAAAATGCAAGTAATAAAGATATCAATAATACACCTACACTTAAGACTACCCAAGTAGACATACGATTACGGAGTTGACGAATTGTCAACTCCGTTATAGCACCGGCTTTCCTATCTAGTTGAGTCCAAACTGTTTCAGAAAGTCCTCGGCCTTGCTTGTCGATTTTATTCACCTCCGATTAAGTATCCGAGTAAAGATTCTAGATTATCATCAGGGTTATCAATTCTAGAAACTGAAACTTTCGAATCGACTATCACTCGGGGTAAAACTGAATGAGCTGCTGATAAGTCATTAGTTTGAAGTTCTAATTTATGTTCTTCGGGGAATCTAACGCCATATATTGGTTCTTCTGCAATAAAAGCACTTGCTAATTTACGCGGTTCTTCGGTTGTAATCACAATTCGATGCGGATGTTTATCCAGTAAATCTCGAATTGCATATAGATTTCCTAAAGCAAGTAACCTGCCATTATGAAGAATTACTATTTGTTCAGTAATTCGTTCTATTTCTTCTAAAATATGACTGGACACAACCACAGTTTTACCCTGTCGCCCCATTTCTCGAATTACATTCATAATGCTAGTTCTAGCAAGTGGGTCACAACCATGTAATGGTTCGTCCAAGATTATTAAGTCAGGGTCATGAACTAAAGCATGAGCTATCTTCACTCTTTGCCTCATTCCTTTACTATACTTCCCTATTTCTTTGTGTCTGACATCGTATAAACCTACGAACTCAAGTACATGTTCGGTTCTTTCATTTGCTTCATCTCTCGTCATACCGTGCAGTCTAGCAAGAGTTGATACGAAATCTTGAGCAGTCATCCAATCGTAGAGCCTTTCCGATTCACTAACATAACCAATTCTTCGATAAGGAGATGTATCTGACCATGGATCTATTCCAAATAATTTAACATTCCCCTGACTAGGTTTTATTCGTCCCATTAATAATTTAAAAAGAGTTGATTTACCAGCACCATTTGGGCCAAGAATACCAGTGACACCACCATCAATAGCTAAAGATACATCATTAATACCAATAACTTGACCATACCACTTTGATACATTTTCTACAAGAATTGCTGGAGTCTTACTATCTTCATTCATTCTCTAGTCACCTCCAATGAAGTAACCCTAGATATTAATATCATAATAGAAAATGCATTCATTAGTATCAAGGAAACAATCGATAGCGATAGTGAATGGGAATAGTTCATCTCTAATCCTAACAACCACTGACCTATATGGGCAAGACAATCATAAGGACTTAGTATATGTAATATCGAAGATCCAAATTGTGCTTCTACCAATAGAGCTGTTAATTTAGTGCCATAAATTATACTTAAGAAAGCGATAGCAGCGAAAAATCTACTTTGACTAATACTAGATAAAGCAAGACCAATTGAAGTATATGTTATTACCAGCAATATACTACACAATAGGCCAGATAAAAACATAGGCAATGTATCGATTAAAAATGCCCAACCTTCACCTTTGAATACTATCGCTAGTGTATAATATGACATGTAAGAAAATATAATCACAAACCCAAGAACTACGGCTACACTCAAATATTTCATTAGAGTATAATCTACTCTAGTGACTGGTCGTGAGAAATATATAGCACTTGTCCCATTTCTCCGATCATCTGAAATCATACCTCCAACTACAAGAGCAGTTAATAATGGCCAATAGCATAAATTTCGAGGGAAGTATCCCAATACTTGGCCCCAGAGGTTACTTCGATTTATACCCCACATCTTATCGATAAAACCATCGGGTCCTCCACCAAATAATGATGCGAAAAATAACATAGCAATCGGAGAAATAGCTCCTAAAAATATAACTAATATAGTTAGCCTAACAAATGGGTTATAATGTCTATGGCCTTTGGATGTAAATAAACCAAAAACATGATGTCTGAAAATAGCATAATTTCTAACCCATCGCGGCCCAAGATTACCATTCCATGGCCGATAATTTTGTTCAAATATAATCCCTAAAGAGGCCTCTTTTTTAGCAACTATTGCCATGGAATCACTATCTCCATCATCAGACCCGTAAGCCACTTCCATACGAGTTTGACCTCCATCGAGATCGACCAAATCTTTACTCATTTGCTAATCCCCCTGTATGTTCAGGAGTCATAAGATCTGAAGTTGTCTTTACTTCAGCACCTAATTTATCCATTATTAACAAGAATATATCTTCTAAATCAGGTTTATATTCACCCATTCTTCTCACTTGAACATTACTTTCAACTGCACATTTTAAGATTATAGAAATTGTATCATCTGACTCTACTTTAATCCTCATAACTCTTCCAAGACGACGAACCGTTAGTCCTCGTGATTCTAAAGATTCTTGCATTTGGGATGAGCCCCCCCATACAGATATTTCGATTTCTTCATCAACTTGCCTAGCTAACTCGTCAATTCTTCTATGGACTACAATTTTACCCTTATAAATCATAACAATACTATCACAAACTTCTTGGATATCATCCATAACATGTCCACTCATTAATACTGTCCTACCACCTTCTTTAACCGTATTCCTTAGTGTGTTTAACATGATTTCTCGAGAACGTTGGTCAAGTCCATTTGTTGGTTCATCACATATCAAAATTTCAGGATCATGAATTAGAGCACATGCAAGTTTAGTAGCCTGTTTCATCCCAGAACTAAATGTGCCTATTTTACGATATCTCTGTTCTTTAAGCCCTACATATTCTAAAACTTCATGAGCTCTTTGAGTTGCTTCCGCAGGGTTCATACCTATTATTTCACCAGAATATCTGACCTGATCAACTGCAATTAACTCAGGATCTAATGAATCATATTCAGGCATATATCCAATTTTTGAGCGTATAAGATCCCCCTGTGTTCTGATATCATAACCCATTACTTTACCATCACCTGAAGTTGTTTTAATCAAACCTAAAATACATTTGAAGAAAGTTGATTTGCCGGCACCATTAGGTCCAAGAATTCCAATCGCTCCAGGTTCAAGATTTAGAGTGAGATTTTCAAGAGCTACATGTGGTCCATACATTTTGACTAAATTTTTGGTTTCAATAACCAATTTAGTACTAGAAATATCAGACAGAAAATCACCTACACCCTACGGGTGTCATCACTTCGTTAGAATTTATGCTATTGAATCAATCGCCTACGAGTCCTGATTAACTATCAGAATTCTTCAAAGCCCCATCTCGAACTCGAACTGCCAAACCTTTTGTTAAATATGCCATTTCTCTAGCAGTAGTTATAGCCAAACCATGGGCTATTAAATCACCTTTAGCATCAACTACTAGGCATGGCTGACCAGGAATAATATGAGGATCCGCCCCTAAGATATAACCTTGCATAACATTCCTTCCCTGACCCACAAATGGTATCGCATCATCAATAATCATGACTCTAGCAATACCTGGATGATCTAATTCGTCATCATTATATTCATCGCCAAAAGAAAGTGGCGGTTCAGGTGAAAAAGAATGAATCATTCTTGCACCCTCTAATGTCAAAGAAATACCTCCGTCGTTTAGTCGAGGAGATATGACATGAACATCATCTGAATATACATTTACCATTCTATCTGTTTTTGACCTTCTACTTGTCATACTTGATGTAATCTTACAACCATAAGCAGGAGACAAGCCGTTCAGAACAGATAATTTATCTACTATCGAACACTTGTCTATCCAATTACGGATAATTTCACTTCCTTCTATTTTTTCTTCAGGAACCGGACCTGGTGAAATTCTAATATATGGTAAGTCAGATAAATCTAATTCTACTAATTCTTCAATTATCTCTTCTTCATCTAATGGTAAATCCCAAATTTCATCAGAACCATCAATATGGCACCATGGAGAGACATCTTCCATACTGTAAGGAATTAAGCCAATGGGAGTCGATATGAGTATGATTGAATTAGGTTCTTCTTTCAAACTAGAAATTACAGTATGTAGTGAACTATCCCTCCAAGGTGGTTGAGAACCCTCAATTATTACAACTTGCTTAGGATTTTCTAAAGAACCGTTCCACCAAGAACCGGGAATTCTCCATCTCATTGATAGTAAAGATTTGAAATGTAAAATATGGGGTCTTTCTTCAATATCATCTACTAAATTCTCACCACCACTTCGTACAGGATTAGTAGACGAAATCATCCTCATTGCAGAGACTCCAACAGGACCGTCATCAGGGTCATCTAATTGTTCTAAAACCCATAGGAATGCTTCTCTTAATTGAGCTGATGAATGACTCCTTTCTTCTGCGAGTTGCCAAATTTTTCCATTTCTGATCGCCTCACGACAACGAGCTAATTCTGATTGAGTAACTTCTAAATTATGCCTCGCCAGAACTTTTTCACGTTCTTTAGACTCCATTGATCGAACTTCATCGGGAGTTAAATAAAATAATTCAGAAGATTGATGTGGCCACTCTTTTATTTCTTCTAATCGAACTGTACCGGTAGGTGTTAGAAGACGTCCACCTCTAGCGAAAAGTGCGTAAGCTGCAGAATCAAAAATATCTACTCCCAGAGCAATTGACATAGGGAAAAGTAGGGGGTGACCACATCCAAATAGATGTATTGGTCGATTAGGCGGTAATGTAGATTTGGCAGAAAGAAGAATTTGGAATAACTCCCTATATTTTTGATTCTCCATTAAGGGTACAATACCGCCTATTGGATGGACTGTGAATCCTCGATAGTCTCCCCTAATGTCTCCCATGACTTGTCCTGCTAATGCTCTAAGATCATCGTGTAAACCCCCCTGTATAGGGCCATTAAGAAGAAGTCCTTCACCTGCTTTTTCAAGAGATATTGGCGCCCTTTCTGCAGTAACATCTACTGCAGATACAATTTCTTCTCGGCTCATATCTGGTCTTCCAAAAACATCAAGCATTGTCCCTACATCTACTCCAATATTCTTCTGAAATTCAACTATTTCTTCAACACCAACTTCTACATCGCCATAGATATAAGACTGGAAAGTACCTGAATCGGTAACAACAACTCCTGGGAAATCAATTAATTTATGAACGCCATGTTCTAGTGCATATTCACTCAAATCATTATGCTTCCACATCACATAAGAGTTGGTGATTAAACCCTCTACTCGATATTTATCCCACATCTCTCTAGGTTCTATTGTCCTGATATTTGGATTGACTACAGGAAGAAGCATGGGGGTGTTTAGCATACCATGATTAGTATGCAAACGCCCAATTCTCGCTGAACCATCTCTTTGGAGAATCTCAAATTTCCCTAAGTCTTGAGGACGACAAGGAACGGGATCAGGACGGAGACTCATAGAGGCCTGTGATACCATGGAGTCATCAATCCTCGCTTGTACGGGATATGACTGAGAGACTGACAATTCCATCGACAAGAGACATCGATACACTATCGCCACTGTTAACCTCTAGAGTTGGATTTAATGCAAAACCATGTGCATAAGGGACGTTCAGTAACGAAGCTGCAGGTAAAGTAAGAGGGCAAACATCACAATTCACAATCGCTTTTGGGCCCTTCCCAGTATATATCAGCCCCATGAGTACAAATGGTGCAACAGTAGAACCAGAACCTTTAGGGTATATCAAAACAGTATCTTCTATGGATATACCATCAAGTGGATGACCTTTTTCTTCTATAACTCCTGTATCTCGATTTACATATCCCAAGTATGTAATAGGTACATCTGTAACTAAAGCCGTCCCCTCTATAACCCATTCTTTTTGACTTGGTATACTTTTACCAATAAGATTTATTTCACCAGATTTATAGGATTTATTAGAGTACATTGGCTTAGCATTATTAGAATCTAATTTAGGCCTTGGTGACTCAATTAAACTGGGGTCAAAAGCATGAGAAACACATTCAGAGATTGTTGAAACACTGGTAGGCATTTTATTCAAACCAGAAGTGAGATAATGTTCAGCCTTGAGTGAATTAGTCAAAATATGATTATATTTATTCCGATTATAAGGAGTGACTTCAGGGCATGTATCTCTCAGAACTAATGCTCCCGCTTCTTCAAGAATATCAATAGTACCATCAGATTCTAATATCTCATAATTATGACCACTTGTAAATATCCATAATCTTTGGTCAGGTATTATTTCACCTAATTCCATCCTAGAACGGACATAAGAAGCCGTAGTTCTGACTTCACCAACGCTTGCCTGCGGGCAACCGATTACTACTAAGTCAACAATACCCTTTGGCGCTAACTGCTGATAACGAAGTTGTAAATCATGTTCAGTAAATTCTAATTCTCCCTCATATGAATTAACATGAGGAGGAACGATAGTATGGCCATCAGCCCAAAGCATAGGACAGCCATAATTAGCAGCAGCAGCAGTTAGAGCTTTGCGCATTTCAAAACTAGCAAATTCTGGTAGGCCTGAAATATGCGGCATCATCCCCCATGGCAACTTCCACTCAGGTCTAATCTGTTTACCGATCCAATCACCTAATACGCTCCAATCAGAAATATTAGACATTGAACATTGGACATTCACATGAATATTAGGAAATCTATTACTCTCTAGATGAAGACCCCATAATGGAGCCCAACCAGTTAATGCTGTAGCTAATGCAGATAATCCAGATTCCCTATTAGTGATTAGAGAGGTATAAGAGTTTGAAAAACAAACTGCATTAGATTCTGCCCAAGAACCAATACCTTCAGCTAATTCTACACCTCTATCATAAGGAGTACAGGATAAAGTAGAATCAATTCCTAAATTAGAATAAGCTTCAATAATTTCAAACTGATATTTCAAAAAATCAGGATAATCAATCCCCATTTCTTCCATTTTCTCTCTATCACAACCAGCTGAATTAAGAGTTGTAGGTATTGAAACAACACCTTCATCGTCACCAGCTAGATCAGAAAGAAACCTACGAAGGCCATGTCCTCCTGTAATGACACTAACTCCTGAAACATGAGCATGTTCACATCGAATAAATTCAGTTGCTCCGGCTGTAGATGCAAGATCTACAACAAGGCGAGCGGCCTTCTGTTTAGTAGGTCCATGCTTGCCATCAAGCATCGAGATTAGCTCATTTGGTATATTCACAATGCCCGGGCAGCGTAGGGACTCGATAAAGCATAAAGGTGATTTGACGGATTGAGACTAACTTCTCTGCCTCTGAGCTTCAATTGCAACTGCACTTAATGGAGCCTGTAAATTAAATGATGGGACAAAACCAGACATAGGTATACGGACTATTTCATCAGACTCGGCTAAAATATCAGAAGGAATACCATTTCTTTCACCACCTACTATCAGAATAACATTACCCGTCATATCGACATCCCAGGGAGCCGATACTCCAACATCCTCGACTGAAATTATACGGAAACCGAATTTCTTAGCCATTAATATGGCCTCATAGCCAGATGTCCAATGAACTGGTAAAAATCTGTGAGCCTTCATAGAAGCACGTTTTGCAGCACTTCTCTCAGAATTATTTAGTTGAGCATCAATTATCACTGCATTTGCTCCTGATACTTCCGCAGTACGAATACAAAAACCAATATTAACAGGATATGCTGCTCCTGCGAGAAGCCAGATTAGGCCTCCATGAGAAAATACTTCTTCCAAAGTTAAATCAGGATTCCGACCAACTAGAGCAAGAATATTTGGAATGCTATCTGTATTATCACGAGACATGCGCCATAAATCATTTTCTGAACCGTAAATAATCTTAATTTCAGATTTTTCTGCATAAGAGATAATTTTCATCAATTCAGTAGATACAGTATCCCTTTTTACTAAAATGAGACTAATTTCTTCATTATTTTCAATAGCGGTGAGTATTTCATCTTCACCACACCTCTGCATATCCATACCCATTCCTCTAATTATATCATACAAACTAAAAATTATCTTTTAATGGAATTAGTATCTCATTTCTTCGCAGAAATGGTAATGTCATAGGATTATCATATACTGCAAGGATAGAGGGGCCTATTGGCTCTAAATTATGGTTAGAAATCATAGAAAATAATTTTTTACTTAATTTCTCAGTTTTTTTCTCACCGTAAAATCCAGAAAATTTCATCGCTGCTGTTAATTCACCTGCAACAGGTACTACTTGAATTGATGAATTAATTGGTACAGGCAAATCAGATAGATTATGTTCGGAAGGCATCGTAAAGGCCATATTCATCACCCCTTGATCTCTCCAAATATGTACTGGGGCTGTCATTTTAATTTTTTGACCTGAATTATTGCTCCCAAAAATATATCCAGCAATTGTTCTAAATCCCTTTGATGGAGCTTTACTGTTACTATCTGTTGTCGCTATACGAGCCTGAATTGTATCAGTATAATGACGAATTTCAAAACCTTCAAAACTACGGATTAAATCGTATTTCGGTTCCTCCAGTGCCTCCACCATGGATATTGGAGTAAGTACCATGTATTGGTATTTTGTAATATGGAATTATCAAAAATACTATTTTTTCAGAAATACAGGGATCTCCTGTATTTTATGTAAATTAGTCTTATGTAATTTCAGATAGATCTCTAAAACTTCTTTTTGCCTATCAGTAGGAGTGAAAAATGAATCTGAAGGATTAATAATTTCTTCCATTGCCCATTCTAATTCAGTATAACTTGCTCCAATCTGGTCTTCATCATTACGACCATCTTCCCATAAACCATCAGTAGGAGCTGCTTGCTGAATTTCTTGGATGACATTTAGAGACTTTGCTAACAAATATACCTCTGATTTATACAAATCTCCTATAGGTGATATATCAACTCCACCATCGCCATACTTTGTAAAAAATCCTATTCCAAAATCTTCAACTTTATTGCCAGTCCCTACAACAATTCCATTGTTAGACCCCGCAATAGCATATAGAGTAGTCATTCTCATTCTTGCTCTAGTATTAGCGAGAGATAATTTCGAAATATTTTGTTCAGATAAATCATTTTGACTAAATGTGTCATAAGTTTGAGTGAGGTCTATCAAACGACTTTCTACATTACTCCAATTTGATTTCAACCATTCAATCTGCATATTTGCAAGATCATACTGTGACTTATCCTGATGAATGGGCATATTTAGAGCAATGGTATTCAATCCAGTTTTAGCACATAATACTGAAGTTACTGCTGAATCAATACCTCCTGAAACGCCCACTACTAAGCAAGAAATATTATTATTTTTAGCATAATTCAAAATCCATTTGGATATGTCGTCAGCTAAATTATCCCAATCTGACAAAATCATTTCCTCCTAATGGCAAGAAGCTCCGTATTTTTTCAATCGCCAATAATTGTAAGGCCAAGGCGTCAAAAATCCGACAAGTAGCATAAATGGAATAGCTAAAGGCATCAAACCTAATTCACCCTGAGTAAATAGTAAATCTGTAATTTCCATTGCTATTTCCATCATCAGCATTGAAATGAAAGACATCCCAAATGCCGTAGATAACGCATTCCTAAAGTCCATCTGTCCTCTCATCAAGATTACTGTTTCCAGCATAACACTTGTTGTCAAACCATTAATTAAAGGTAAAATTGCATAAAAATACCAAATTTTAGAATATAATTCTAGTCCTGTAGTTATCCCTGAATACGAATAGTAAGCAAGTGTTCCAAATTCACCAATTGAACATCCAATCAGGCACCATTTTGTATTGTGAGCAGATTGTTTCCAAATGCTACCATCTTTCCAATGGAAATCTTCACCTTTTCCATCGACTGTATAACCGATTTTTTGTACACTAGAAGTCATAATTTTTTCTGATACATTTTGATGAACGACAATGGCAATACCAGATTCATGAGACACATCTGCGGAATTAACCCCCTGGATACTTTCAAGAGCATTTCTGACTCTATCAGAGCAACCGGTGCAGGTCATTCCACCTACCTCTAATGAAACAACCTCTGACATCTAATATCTTCCACTAGGTACTACCTTTTGAAGGCGTGGTTATTTGGTAATTCAGTTTCATCTTGATTAGTCACGTTCAAGAAAGCATGTCGAGTCGGTGTCAACATGACCGTACCCAAGGCAGCTGGTGAACTAGACCCAGTCTCTCTTGAGACCTCTTTAATCAATACATGGAATATGGAAAACACATTCACTAAATCTATTGAAAATCGTAGAGATGGTGAATCTCCATTTACATTCCTTGAAGGTCCTCCCACTGCAAATGGAAAACCAGGAATACACCATGTGATTTCAAGGCTCTACAAAGATATGGTTTGTAGATGGAAAACAATGGAAGGACATATTGTTGAAAGAAAAGCAGGGTGGGATACTCATGGTTTACCAGTAGAAATTGAAGTGCAAAAGCAACTCGATTTAATGTCGAATGAGGCCATAGAGGCTTATGGCATGGAAGCATTTAATCAGAAATGCAAGGAAAGTGTTTGGACTTATGAACAAGCTTGGAGAGAAATGACTGAAAGAATGGGGTTCTGGGTAGATATGGATGACCCCTACGTAACTCTTCATGATAATTACATAGAATCAGCTTGGTGGTCATTAAAACAAATGTTTGACAAAGGGCTTCTATTTAGAGGATACAAGGTTTTACCATACTGCCCTCAAACTGGAACGAGTTACTCTAGTCATGAAGTAGCTCAGGGGTATAAAGAAGTATCAGAACCTGCTGTTTTCGTTAAATTTCAATTAAAAGATTCTAATTCTTCAATACTAGCTTGGACAACAACACCCTGGACTTTACCTGGTAACGTTGGGCTAGCAGTAGGTCCAGATGTAACCTATTGTCGAGTGAAAGTCACGGCTGCACCTTCAGGGTCTTGGGAAGGTAGAGGAGGTGCTGAATTAGGAGAAGAACTAATATTAGCCAAAGATTTACTTGGAAATGTCCTACGGCATAAAATGGAAATTTTAGAAGAATTCCCAGGTTCAGAATTGTTAGGGAAATCATATGACCCATTGTTCCCTGGTGCCATAGATGGAAATAATTCTAATGCATGGACAGTAGTAGGAGCAGATTTTGTCACTACAAGTGATGGAACTGGAGTTGTTCATACTGCAGTAATGTATGGAGAAGATGATTATAACCTTGGAATGAAGGAAGGTTTCCCCGCACAACATACCGTTGGAATAGATGGTAAATTCATTGAAGGTACACATGAGAAATTAGATAATAGATATGTCAAAGAATGTGATTCAGATATAATTGACTTATTGAGTTCAAGTGGGCAGTTATATCGAGAGCATATTTACACCCATGATTATCCACATTGTTGGAGAACAGATCACCCATTATTGTACTATGCGATGGATAGCTGGTTCGTAAGAATGACAGCTGTACGTGAACAAATTCTTGAATTTAATTCACAGGTTGAGTGGGCTCCGGAATGGACTGGAGCGAAGAGAATGGGAGAATGGCTATCAAATATCAAAGATTGGGCAATTAGTCGTGAAAGATATTGGGGTACGCCTATCCCTGTATGGATTTGTGAAGATTGTCAACATGAACACTGTATTGGAAGTATTGATGAAATGATTTCTATGAAAACTAATGATTCCCCTACACCACCTGAGTTACATAGACCATACGTAGATGATGTAAAATTAAATTGCAATAATGAAGGGTGTTCGGGAGAGATGATTAGAGAACCTTACGTAATGGATTGTTGGTTTGATTCCGGATGTGCATCCTTTGCTCAGTGGCATTATCCATTTGAAAACAAAGAAAAATTTGAAGGAGTTTTCCCAGTAGATTACATTTGTGAAGCTGTCGACCAAACTAGAGGTTGGTTCTATTCATTACTTGCAGTATCAACTACTGTTTTCGATAATGTCGCCTACAAGAGGTGCCTATCATTAGGGCACATATTAGATAAAGATGGAAAGAAAATGAGTAAATCAAGAGGTAATGTAGTCAATCCATGGGATCATTTCAATAAAGAAGGATCAGATTCAATTCGATGGTATATGATGACACAAAGTGCACCTTGGACACCAACTAACTTTGATCCAAATGGAGTCAGAGAATCGTATGCAAAAATGTTCTTGACTCTCTGGAATGTTCATCGATTTTATTCTGATTATGCATCCTTAGATGGTTTTGACCCAGAAGATAATTTGACAAAAATAAATGTCAAAGATAGGAGTCCTCTCGATAAGTGGATTCTTTCACGTATGGCAACAGTTGCAGAAACTTATCATGAAAATTTCATATCATGGGATTTCCATAAAGCGGGAAGAGAGTTAGAAAACTTCGTAATTAATGATTTATCTAACTGGTATGTAAGAAGATCAAGAAGACGGCTTTGGAATGAGGATGATAGCAACGATAAAAGAGCCTGTCAACATACTTTACATGAAATTTTACTAACAGTTTGTCGATTAATGGCACCAGTTGCCCCATTCATACCAGACCAAATACATCGAGATTTGACTGGAAAGTCAGTCCATTTAACAGATTGGCCATTAGGTTCATCGCTGGTCCCTAGTAATTTACCTCCTCAAAACTGGGTTTTAGAACAAGAAATGGCTTTAGTAAGGAAATTAGCAGAAACTGGTAGAAGAGTTCGCGTAGATGCAGGTCGAAGGCAACGGCTACCATGCAAATCAGGATGGATTGTAGGTGGGCCAGATATTTCTGAATTCCATGAGATTTTAGCAGAGGAATTAAATGTTGAAGTATTAACTACTGAAGAAGATTTAGATCGATTTCAGAAAATTCAAATCGCTCCAAATCGTAAAGCATTAGGTAAGAAATGTAGACAAGATTTACCTGCTGTACTGAGTTTATTAGCAGACGCCGACCCAGATAATATTCTGCTTGAAATAGAAGCAGAGATTTGTATTATAGAAGGTTATGACATAACAATGGAAGATATAGAGATTAAGAGAGTTGAGAAAGATGGTTATGCAGCTGCAACTATATCTATAGATGAGATTGGAGATGTATCTCTGGTTCTTGATATGAGACTCAATGAGGAGTTATTATCTAAAGGATTGGCGAGAGATATTATTAGGCACGTACAAGCAAAAAGAAAGGAAATAAATCTTGATGTAGAATCATCAATAAGACTTGATGTATGTGTAGATGGTCAGGATTTATTCATAGATGATTGGAATCATATACTGAATGAAACAAGAGCAAGTATAGCAACCCTTAATGAAGAAAATATTACAAATAATTCTAACTCTTTTGAAGTAGATGGAAGTAAAGTTAAATTTACTGTGAGTCAACTAGATTAATTACTATTTCATGAGAATTTCTATATTTAGAATACAATACTCATACCGTAATCAATAGGAAGAAGCATTTCAACTGCAAATAATGGATCTGGATCAGATGAGTCATGATATGCAATGAAAGAACCACCATCAGGGAGTATACCCATACTAGCAAAATCAAATCGAATATCTGCTCCTGCACCTGATGTAGAATCTAAATCACCTTGACCAATATAGGTTAATTGATCAGGATTTAATGATTCAGAGAAATCACGAACATGGAATGCAACGTCAACGTCAGGGCCCAAAGAACTTTGATACCTAATACTCAAAACAAAGAGGTCGTGAACTCCATTAGAATGGAATTCCAATTCTTCAATTGCACTCGCATCATTTGATAAATCATAGGTGAAATTTTGCCAACTTTCACCACCATCTGAAGACATAAGATGGGTGACCATATTTGATTCAGAAATCACACAATGTAGCGCGCTAGAGGAATCAAATGCACAATACTCTGAGGGAAGAGATGAACCATTTTGATTTGTAGCTGACCACCAATTAAGTGATGTATCTAAATATGCGTCAGTACCATCAATGAAGTAGTTTGGAAAATACAGACCCCCTGATGGAACTGGGAAAGCTCTCATTTCCTTGTGAGGCTTAGTAAAGTCCCATTCAACTCCTAAATCTTCAGAAATTAGGTTGACTTCTATACTATCTAGAGTTCCATCCCTATCAGGAAAAGGAAAATAGTCATAGTTTAAACCATCAGTAGAGATTTGTCCACCAACATTCTGCACTTGATGCCAAAAATTAGATATTACTAGGCTAGCATAGTCGCCATTTCCATAGATACCACCGTTAATCGGGCCTATTACTTCAACTTGCCATGAGCGATCATAAAATGGTTCGGGTGTTCGATTGAAACACCAACTCCATTCCTCATCTTCAGCGTCATAGAGAAATGCATAGAATTGATCTGCTCCGCTAGCACTGGGATAAGGAAACCACCCCATAGAAATTAAATCGCCATTTGTTGCCTGAACGATACTTCCCTCGCCAAGTCCCTCTTGCCCAGGAATAGTAGGCTTAGGTTCCAAACAGCCGAGTTGAGAGAGGATAGTTGGCTGGTACTCCTTCCAAGTATGCCCTCTATCTTCTGACCAAGTAGGATACTCTCCTCCGAAATTAACAATCCATCCTTCTTTAGTTCCTGCAAGATAATGTTCACAACAATTACCCCCTTCTTCATTACCGAATACAGCCCAAAAAGCTTCACCTTCTACATACCCTTTATCTGTAATTGTTCTAGTAGTAAATTCTCTAGGGTCTTCATGAGTTAACGGATCTTCTACATAAATTAAGTCCTTATCCCAATCTGGAGGCACATCTGTCGCTCCGATAGGAATTGTGAAACATCCCGCCATCAAGGTACTAAAAACAATCAAAACAACACATGTAGTTTCAATCTCGGATGGGATAGACACATTATTACGCAAGTGATATGACTTATCGGTCCTTCGCTGTAGATTCCAAGATTTAGAAAAGAAAAATAATTTATTTTAATCTCCAAACTGGGCCACTGGAAGAATCTTCAACAATTACACCCATCTCATTTAATTCATTTCTGATTTCATCTGCTCGATTCCAATTCTTATCATTGCGCGCAATTTTCCTCTGATTTAACAGATCAATAACTAACTCCGAAATAGCAGATTTAGTTGCAATCTTCTGATTAACTTCATTGAGAATAAATTCATCATCAGGCAATAGGCCTAGAATCAGCCCAGCAAAATCCGACAACCACGAAACAGAGGCAGAAATTTCTTCTGTATGATTAGAATCAATTTTTTCTCTCAAGTACTTGACTACAGATTGAACTTCTACGACTGCAACTCTGGTATTGAAATCATCATTCATACCATTAGAAAAATTAGTACTAGCAGATTTCAAGAATTCAGAATTCCCCCATGACTCTTTTCCACATAAAGAAAGACCTTCTCCATAAGATGATATTAGTCTTTGATAATGATCTGATGAATCTTCAAGCATTACATCGTTAAATTCAACTGGTTGTCTGTACGGAGCGTTGATTAAACAATATCTCAATTCTAAAGGGTTAACCTTAGAAATGGCATCTCTAATCGTCCAAAAATTACCTAATGATTTACTCATTTTTTCGCCATCAACATTAATCATTCCATTATGTATCCAGTATTGGACTACTGGATTATGATTTAAGCAACATTCAGATTGAAAAATTTCTGCTTCATGGTGAGGGAACATTAAATCAGAACCACCACCATGTATGTCGAATTTTTCACCAAGGTGTTGCAAAGACATTACTGAACATTCAATATGCCAACCAGGACGTCCGTCTCCCCAAGGACTTGGCCAATATGGTTCACCTGGTTTTGCTAATTTCCACAAGGCAAAATCTCTATGATTTTTCTTTCCAGAACCTGTCTCTGAAACCCGACCTCCTGCACCCTCTCTAACCATCTCTAATGTTTGTCCTGTTAATTGACCATATTTTTCAGGTGCTGTATCGATTTCGAAATATACTCCATCTGGAGATGAGTAAGCATTTCCATTATCGATTAGTTGATTAATCATATCTATAATTTCAGGTATTGTATCAGTAACTCTTGGATAAGAGTCAGCAGGAATTACATTTAGTAAATCCATAACCTCAAAATAATCGGCGATATTTCTATTTGCGACATCAATAAAATCGATATTTTCCTCGTTAGCAATACTTATGATTTTATCATCAATATCTGTGAAATTAGTAATATGATTGACTATGAAACCACTTTTCCGTAGCCATCTTACAATAATGTCGAAAGCAATTGCTTGACGCGCATGGCCTATGTGACTAGGTGAGTAAGGAGTAATCCCACATACGTAAATTCCAACCTTCCCAGGAACCAATGTTTCGAAGATTCTTTTACTACGTGAACGGGTATCGTAGAGTCGCAGCACCATACCTATCAAATCATGGTACACATTTACAGTCATTAACCTCGCGCTGATTTAATGAAGGCACGATACAAACTAACATGATTTATACGTTCAGGGTGCCATTGAACACCAAGACAAAATTTGAGGTGTTTAATCTCAACTGCTTCGATCAAATTATCATGACTGGAATATGCTGAAATAGATAAATCACCTGCATCACATACACCTTGATGATGAGTTGAGTTGGCATTAATATGATTACCCATAATCTCACCTAATCTACTCCCTTCAATGATTTCCACCCCATGTTCCGTTACTTCACCATTCCATCCACCATGATTTTCATAGCCTTCTGTTTCAGGTAAATGTTGGTGTAATTTACCACCATTCATAACACAGAGTAATTGGAAACCACGACAGATGCATAAGAGTGGGATATCTTTCGTTATAGCTGATTTTATTAATTCAATCTCTGAGGAATCTTGTTCAGGATATATTTCATTAGTGTAAGCACCATTTTTTTCTCCATAGAGTTCTGGATTTATATCTGGACCACCAGATATTAGCAATCCATCGATTCTGTCGATTATATCGGAGCTACATCCTGGTGGAATTAGTAGTGGAACTCCTCCACATTTCATCACCATTTTATGATAAGTAGTAGGTAACACTACAGCATCAATATCCCAGTTAGCCCATTTAGTAGGACGGGCAGGACAGGTGATACCAATAACTGGACTTCTTGTATCCACCATACTACTACCGTAGAAGGTATGGCTAATAATTGGTTTGATTATTATTCAATAGATGCTTGGATTAGAGCTTCGAAAATAGGGTTTTGCCCTAGCATCTCAGGATGCCATTGAGTAGATATTAGGAAACGACAATCGTCTAATTCTACTGCCTCGATTAAACCATCTGAAGTTCTACCAACAACCCTCAAATCTCCTGCATCACTTACACCTTGGTGATGTCCGGAATTACCAATCACCTCATCACCTAATAATTCAGAAATTAACGAATTAGATTCAATTTTTACAGTATGTTGAGACCATTTTCCACCTGTCTCACCATGTTTCTCATAACCATCAGTTGAAGGTAGATCTTGGAATAGTTCCCCTCCACGTATGACGCAAAGTAATTGATGCCCTCGGCAAATACAAAGTAGAGGAATATCTCTTTCTATAGCACCTTCAATCAAAGAAATCTCCCATTTATCTTGACTATCACTGAAATCAATAGTTTTTTCATGAGCATCCTGATTATACAATTTAGGATTAATATCTCTACCTCCAGAAATTATTAATCCATCTAAGCAATCTAATAATTCATCACTATCTTCACACTCAGATAGTAGAAGAGGAATCCCTCCTGCAGCTTTAACGGCTTTAGGATAAGTTTCAGGTAACATTATCACAGATTGATTAGAAGCCTCATAATCTCGTGAATTAACAGAAGTAGTTATCCCGATTAAAGGCCTCATTTTCATTCACTACCGAGTAGTTCACGTAATTTTCGTGCGTGCCTGAATGAAAGAATTCCTCCAACCATAAATACTGCACCAATTATAATTAAGATAACATGGGATGCTAAAGTCAAATTACTAGCATCATCTAGAGAGAAAATCCTAAGACCTCCTAAAACTGATATCAGAGCAAATACCATGCATGCATGCATATAATGATGCTTATTTTCTTGATTTTTTATTGAAATAAATCCAAGTACCAATAGAGGAGTTCCAAAAAATGAAGGAATTAATGCAGTTATACTACCAGTATCGCTTATTGCATAAGAGGCAATTCCCCATAAGATAAGGATACCACCGCAAATAATTGCAAAGTTTGGTATTGATTGGCCTAGAAATTTGAAATCATCACTCATAACCTCGCGAAAGAGATTGAGTTTAAGATAATACTGACTACTCAGGTGTTACATTTGCTGAAGCATGGATTTCTTCGTCTCGAGCAACAATTTGCTCCCAAAGTAACTCCGCTACATCTTTTACATCCATTTCAGAACCTACTGAATCAAGACCATCTTTTACCATAACAGAGCAAAATGGACAACCTATTGCAACTGTATCGCAGCCTGTGGCTGCAATTTCTTCTGCACGGATCTTATTCACTCTCTTATCAGAATCTTCTTCCATCCACATTTGAGCACCACCTGCGCCACAGCAGAAAGAATCTTTACCATGTCTTTCAACTTCAACATCAATTCCACCAAGTACTGATCTTGGCTCATCGATTACATCACCTATACGTCCAAGATAGCAAGGGTCATGATAAGTGATACTTGTTCCATCTTTATCAAATGCAGGAAGTTTACCTTCTTCTTGTAATTTTGCCATTATCTCAGTATGATGGAATACCTCTAGTTCATCAGCACCATAATCCGCATATTCCTTACCTAATGTATGGAAGCAGTGAGGACAAGAAGCTACAATTCTTTTGACACCTAGTTCTTGAAATGTTGTAATATTAGTCTCAGCTAACATTTGGAATAAATATTCGTTACCAGCACGTCTCGCAGGGTCACCAGAACATCCTTCTTGCATTCCAAGAATCCCAACATCCAATCCGGCTTCTTTCATTAAAGATATAGTTGCACGAGCAACCTTTTGATTTCTTTCATCGAAACTAGCCGCACAACCTACAAAGTAAATATATTCAGCAGGTTCACCTACTTTCACATCTAAATCTGACGCCCAATCTGCTCTTTCATGCGGGCCAAAGCCATAAGGATTAGATGCAGATTCTAGATTACCCATTGCAACATTTAATTCTTCAGGATAATCCATTGTTTCCATCATAGCATTTCTTCTTAGTTCAGTTAGTTTAGGTACATGCTCGATATATAGAGGACAAATATCAACACACGCATTACAAGTTGTACACGCCCAAACTGCTTCGCTAGTTATTCTTGCTAGCATGGTTTCTTCGGGATTTTCACCTCTCAAGAGAATAGGGGCATATTCATTAGCATAATCTCGTACATCATGTATTACTTGCATAGGATTCAACCCTTTACCAGACTCATAAGCAGGGCAGACATCTTGACATCGTGCACAAGATGTGCATGACCAACCATCAATTATCTGTCTCCAAGTATATTGATCGAAAGTACTAACTCCAAAAGAATCTATATCAAGATCTTCTAAAGGTACGGCTTTACCATCATCGCCAATTGCTAATGGTCGCATTTTACCTGATGCCTGCGTGTCATGGAAGAATACGTTTGGTATAGCCATAACGAGATGCATGTGCTTAGATAATGGGATTAATATTAAGAAGCAACAAATTGAAACCATGTGAGCCCAATAAGATGCTACTATAAAGTTCTCAGATAAACCTAAACCAGAAACCCAGAAACCAAAAGGTTCCCAGAGGCTATCAGGGTTTTCAGGTGATTCTATGATAAAAGAAGTAGAAGTTATAGTTAAAATCAATACTAAGATAAAATTACCTTCTAACTGAGATTTACCTTTAAGTTTCTCTGGAGTAAATAGTACTCTTCTAATTAAAGCAGCCAGTGCACCCAGTAAAGCAGTAGTATATCCCAATTCTACAATACCATTCCATGGATTATTAAGGAATGAAGGTAGTATATGCTCAGAAAAATAGTTTGCACTAACAAGATCAAGCATATCGCTTCCGAGCATAAGAAAACCCCAGAACATGAGTACATGCATTGTTCCAGCAATTTTATCTCGAAGTACTTTCTTCTGACCCAACCATCCTACAAGCATTTCTTTAATTCTTATTCCCCAAGAATCAAAACGGTTATCAGGAGCACCAAGCATTACTAATCTCGTGGCTTTAATCACTTGATAAGAAAAGAAAGAGATGGATAATCCACCCATTATAAGTAGAATTATCCATCCATCTAGAGGTCCATATTGCATCTCTAAAGGGTGTTTCATTTTCTATTACTCCCGACTTAACCAATACCTGAATATGCCTCGGAAGAGAAACACCACTTTCAATTAACCGATTGATATGACATCCCCAATACTAATTTCCTAGACCCTTTACCGGTAGTCATGTCAACTGCCTTCGCCCCCGGCAAGTGTATCTTATTTGGAGAACATGCAGTAGTCTACGGACACCCTGCGGTAGCAGTAGCAATTGATGCAGGAGTAGAAGTTAAACTTGAGTTTTCACAACAATGGGAAATTAAGAATTCTCATTATACTAACACAGTTGTGGAATATCAAGCATCAAAGAATCCTCATATCCAACATATCATTAGTGAAATTTTTGATTATAATGGACCTCCTCTTAAGATAAATATTCAATCAAATTTATTTTCAGCAGCAGGACTTGGATCTAGCGCAGCACTTTCGAATGCTATGGGAGCGGCTCTTCATAATTTAACGAAACCTGAAGAAGACATTAATTTGATAAAATTAGCAAAAATTGGCCACTCTGCGGAAGCAAGTGCACAGGCTGGAAGAGCCAGCCCAACTGATTCAGCGACTAGTTCATTAGGAGGTTGTGTTGTAGTTTCGGGTGAAAAAATTCCAACATTAAAGCATGTTTTCAACACTAAATTATTAACCCCAGAGGGTGAAAGAAGTTGGTCAATTCACAGTGTAGATTTACACAAAAATATTAATGATGCATGGTTAGTTCTTGGATTTACAGGAGAAGCAGCGCCTACTGGAGATATGGTATCAGGAGTTGCAGATAGACTAAAACAAAATCCTGAACTTCATGATGAGATGCAAGCAATTGAAAATATTACTAAAGCAGGTTTAACGGCATTAGAATTAGGGAATTTAGAAGCGGTGGGTATCGCAATGAATAGTTGTCATGAAAAATTAAAAATTCTTGGAGTAAGTAATAAGTCACTGGATAATATGGTTTTTGCAACTAGAGAGTATTCATTTGGTTCAAAATTAACTGGAGCTGGGGGTGGCGGGTGCATGGTTGCATTGACTGATAATCCAGAGAGAGTTGCTCAAGAAATAGAACTCTGTGGAGGAAAACCATTAATTTCGAAATTTGGCTCTAAGGGTGCTCGAATAAAGAAAGAATGAGAGAATAATCATACTAAAACTATTGAATCCTTCGATTTCATGACAACTATTCTTTATAAAGGGAATGTCAGTGCGAGCGATATGCTTAGTGACGAAGAACGCCTAACTGTAGTGAATGTAGTTGCATCAACCCGAGTCGCGGAAGAACTAGATCTTCCGGATATCGCAATTCAATTGAATTGTGAGTATGAACCTGAACAGTTCCCAGGAGTTGTTTATAGAGTTGTAGATCCAAAACTTGCAATTCTAATGTTCCGTTCAGGAAGAGCGGTTTGCACAGGTGGAAAGAATGAGCAAAATATCCACACAGGTATTGAAAGAATGACTGCTGATCTGCGAAATGCAGGTATTGAGACTTGGGATTTGAAAGATGTAGAAATAGAAGTTCAAAATATGGTTGCTACATATTCTCTGTTCTATCCTGAAGATTATAATGGGACTGCTAGAATGGATGATAATAATACACGCGTTATTGATTTAGATGGCGGCGCTATAAGAGCAGCTACAGACGAGGAAGTTGAAGAAAATGATTCGAGAATTCGTGGGATACGAGAAGGTGAACCATTAGCTGCTCTACCTAGGAAGTTAAATCTAAATAATCTAACATTCCACTTACCTTTTGACAAAGTTGAATATGAACCAGAGCAGTTTCCTGGACTTATCTATAGATTAGACTATCCTAAAGTTGTATGCTTGATTTTCGGTAGTGGAAAAATGGTTATAACTGGTGCAAGACATAAGGATGAAATCCTTGAGGCTGTTCAGTTTATTCAAGATGAATTAGCAGATTTACTTTGAAATTTCATTTGAGAACTGCCAATCGCGAGATTGATGTGTAAGTAACCATGCGAGAGCGCTATGCGCTCTCGGACTGAGACAGTTTATCTACTGACATTTTTATTATTAATTTCTACATTTACTGGGATTTATACTCCTGAAAACAATACTGTTGAAATTGAAGAAAGCCAAATAAATTTCAATTCAATATCGAGAAATGCGAATTTGATAGATATCCCATCATGGCAAATAAATGATAGATGGAATTATAATGGATATCTTGACATGGTAGATTTCATTATCGCATCTGGAGTTAATACTGATTTAGAAGAACTAACTGGTACATTAGAAAGTACAGTTACAGATATTTATTTAGAAGATGTAGATAATACTACATCTCTTGTTTACAAGTTAGAGGCAGATGGATATTATGAGGCAAATAATATCAATTTAGATGGTCAACCGGGTGACTTAGAAGTAACTATGCAGACTGTAACAGTAATACGCTCATCAGATCTTGCAACAGTATCTCAAGAAGCAACTATTGTGATTAATTTTTGTAGAGATTTCTTGTGGTGGTGTGTAGACGTCTCAGTTGGTACACTAGAAGTTAACCAAGCATATTCACCACCTCTTGAAGGCTATGACTTCCCACTCTCGGTAGGTGAGGTATGGGGTCAAGATTATACTACAACTACTACTTTTGATGGCCAAAGTGATTACGTAGATATACCTGAAAATAGTGTGTCGCAAAGTAATTCAAATTTTGAAGTAGTAAGTCAAGGATTTTCGGGAGTTGGTTATAGTGGCTGTGCTGTATCATACAATATATCTAGTACAAATGGAGATGGAGATGACACGGGATACAAATGGTTTTGTCCAGCTATTAGAGGAGATATAAAGATGGAAACTGTTGAAAGCTTGGGATTCACTGCAGTTCATTCATTATCATCTTATCAAGCATCTAGTAGGCTAAAAATAATTAATATCGATGTAGAATTTCCTTTATCACCGATTAATATTGATACCTCTGCTTGGATTAATGTGACAAATAATAATGGAAACGCTATTGGAAATCAGCAATTAGAGTTTAGATATGAGATTAATGGAGAAATAGAAACTTTAACTACGGCATCTAATGGAAGTGCACATGTCATATTTAATACTGGAGATTCTGCGGATAATTCAAATTCTGAAGGACTCTGTAATAATTGTGAAGATTTAGGAAGTCACGGCATTCTGGCTTGGATTGATACTTCAAAGACAATTGGCGTATCGACAATAACAATTGATCCAGAGGTTTATGAAATTGATTTATATGCAAATCAAGAAGGTGTTTCAGTAGAAAGAACAAGATTAAACACAACTGTCACCTTAGATGACAACATAGGATTTACAGGAATAAGAAATGATATGATGACATTCAGTATTCCAGTTATAAATAAAGGATTAAGAGAATCACCACCATCAATTCTACAGATAACTGAACCAGATGGAACAGTTACAGAAACAAGTATTCCATCCTTGTCGAGTCTGGAAGAATCAAGAGTCGAGGTATCTTGGGTTGTCCCTTCGAATCAGCCATTTGGAATGATTAGTATTCAATTTAATATTGATTTAGAAGATGGTGATTTGATAAATAATGCAGGTGAATTTAATCTTTTCATCGGATCATTACCAATTGCTTTATTGACAATGTATGATGAATCATTGACTCTAAATGAAGTATCTTTTAATGGACTCAACTCATATGATCCAGATGGAGGAGGTTTCGAGTGTACCTTTTCAGTACAAAGTTTAGCAGGAAATATTGTGACATCTCAAGAAAGTGATTGTATTTTTGAATATACATGGGATGATGATGGAATATTCACAGTTAATATGGTAATAACTGATGGAGAGAGTGATTATGATTCAGTAAGTCGTGACATTACAATACTGAATAGAGCACCAGAAATAACAGTATCTGTAGAATCTGAATTCAGCCCAGTACTCACTCCAGTAACATTTGAAATTACTGAGAGAATTGACTTAGATACTCAAAATCCAGATGCTCCAGTTGATATCATCTGGAATGCACCTTGTGAACAAGGTGTTTTAGGCGTTAAATGTACTGTAACACCAACCGAAGAGGGGCCATATACCATAGAAGTTAATGCAATGGATGACGATGGAGAAGAAATTACTGAGTTATACACAATAGATGTAACTAATATTGCTCCATATGATCCGGAATGGGAGGTTCTTTTTGATGGAAATAGAATTATCCCTAATTCATTCGGGCTTTATGATGTAAATGAAGGAGACCAATTGACAATTAGAGGTTGGGCTCAAGATTCTGAAAACGATATGAGTACATTACAGCATGTATGGAAACCAGATGCTGAAGATGAACCAGACGTTCAAAATATACAAGAAGGACTTGTTAGTTCAATAGTATATACATACAACATAGAAGGACAACATATAGCAACTTATCAAGTATTTGACAATAATGATGAAAGTACTGATTTAATGACTGTTCCGTTCAAAGTAAATAATCTCCCACCAACTATTCGTCCATTTTCTCAACCACTACCAGTTGAAGAAGATGACAATATAGAATTGACGATTATAGTTGATGATACATTATATGATATGCAGAGCCTTATTCCATGTTATGATCTTGACCCATATACAAATTCAGATAATATGGGGACAATAAATGACGATTGTGATGTAGCATCTTATCAATTAGTACACTCATGGCCTGATTCAAATACCGCGCCTGATAGAATAAGATTCCATGTGACTGATAATGATGGTGAAATTGCTTCTATAGAGATACCTATTGATGTTAGAAATATGAAACCAAATGTTGGTTTATCAATTAGTGAATCTCAACCAATGGCAGGCGATGAAATTATTCTTACAGGTAATGGCACTACTGACTCCGATTTTGACATGCAGAATATGAAATATTATTGGGATATGGATGTTTCAAGAGATAGCGATGGTGATGGCAATAAAAATAATGATAGAGATATCACTGGACAAACAGTATCTTGGAAATACGATGATGCAGGTGATAAAGTAATACAATTAACTGTAGATGATGGTGATAAAACAGATTCAATGACAATGAAAATAAAGGTACAAGAAATACCTTTTTCATTATCTGGATTTATTCTCAGCCCTATAGGTATAGTCATAATTCTATTAATTACGATTTTACTTGTTGGAATGGCATTATTGCTAAAGAAGAAAGAAGTAATTGTAGATATTTCTCAAACGAGAAGAAAAGTATCAATGGATGATGCATTTGACGACCCTGATTATGACCCATTCAGTGAGGAAAAACAAAAACAAAAAATTAGTAAAAAAAGAATCAAAGAAGATAAAGAAAATATTGTTATAAAAAATAATGATGATGATGATGATTTACTAATGGATTTCAAAGAGGAAGACACGAGAACAAGCGAGGAACAAATAAAGTTACTCGAAGATGAAAATACTTTTTTGAGTGACAAAACAATATCACTAAATGAGGTTATGAGCGTATCAGAGATAGAAGAACTAATTGGTGAAGAGGAATAGGACAAGATATGGTTAATCTATTCAAGCTTCTAGGTTTACCTGATCCAAATAAAACAATTTCGAGAACTGTCAAGAAAAATCTTGGTTCAGCAAACCCAGGTCCGAGATCAAATTCAAGAGCTGATTTTCACGATCTAGGAGATTCCTTGTGGTCAGAAAGAACCGAGAGACTGACTCCTTTAGCTAAAAGAAATGTAATTTATATGAAACCAGATGATTACCATAGAATATCATTAGATGGGATAGAAAATGAATTAGCAAGAGGAGATATGTTACTAGTAGATATTAGCTCGTTGTCGCATATGCCGGCTCAAAAAGATGTTTGTAAAAGAAAAGTGGAACTATTAGGTGAAAGAGTTGGAATACCAGTATTTTCTTTAAATGAAAGCGATTCATTATTGATGGTGCCTGGATTAGGGATGAGAGTAGATACTAAAAGTCATAGATTAGGGATGAAAGTTTTAGAACAATTATCTAGCCAAATTGAATCTCAATAAAATACTTCAAAATCCCAGTCATTTTTATTAGAACTAGGTCCTAATTTATTATAATCAATCTGCATTAGTTTCTGAGGGATATTAGAAGAATCAATTCCATTAGATGTAATTATCGATTCGACACGAAGTACAACTAAAGATGCTAAAGATCCTTCGGGAAGAGGGTGTATTTCTACCATTTTACAATGCATTGCAGCTATGGACGAAGAAAGAAGAGAAAGACCATCATCAGATTCCACCTGACCGCTAATTAAATCCCATTCAGATTCAGTTATTGGCAATTTTGCAGAGGTTTGTTGAACATTTCTAGCAGAATCAAGATCAGCAGGAAGTATGAATACCATACATGATGAACCAATACCTGAATTACGAAGATTAACCAAAGTATCTCTTTCTTTACCATCTCTACTTTTGGAAAGACTAATTGTGATTAATGGGGGCGTATTTGAAACTACACCAATGGATGACATTGGGGCTAAATTTTGCACACCATCAGAACTTACTGTTCCAACTAATGAGATAGGGCGAGGCATCATCAAAGATGAAAGCCAATTTCTTCTTTCATCATGAGATAAATCTTCCAACTTAGAAACTAAATTGTCACCATCTAAAGAGATATGGCTAATTGGTTCCGATTCATAATCACCATCTTCTAACCAGGTATCAAGCTCACCTGATTCTACTTCGGAAGCTGAAAAAGATGTGAATTGACGATAATTTTCCCAATTCAATATATCTTGCTCGTCTTCACCTCTTGATTTTTTACGATCAATGGAAGCATCAGCATAAGTTACACATCTTCTAAGAAATCGAGAAACTATTTCTCTTCTCTGGGATACATCCACTCTAATCACTCAATACCTAATTCTCGAACTAATCTATCAACATGTCCACTAGCTCTAACATTATATCCAACAGAAATTAATTTACCATCGGTTCCAATAACAAATGTTGAACGAGATACGCCAAGATAGGTTTTACCATAGTTCATTTTTTCTCTCCATACACCATAACTTTGATGTAAAATAATATCAGGATCTACAATTAGTTCGAAAGGGAGTTCATATTTATCTATAAATTTCTGATGAGATTTAGAAGAATCTTTGGAAACTCCAATTACTCTATAACCTGCTGATTGAAGACTTGAAAAGTTATCTCTGAAATCACAAGCTTGGACTGTACAGCCTGGAGTACTATCTTTAGGATAGAAATAAAGTACTACATTTTCCCCAGATTTTAAAACCTCTGAGAGTTTTATCATATCACCATTAGTTAATTCCGCTTCAAAATCAGGTGCCATTTGGCCTACCTCTAATGAAATTGCTTCGAAGGTCATGTTTATCGCAAGAGAGAGGGGCTGATGAATGCTCGTACTAAGAGCATTCAATAGGAAAGATACTTTGCTATATGTATGAACAAGGGTGGCATCATTTTTTTTGCTTTGGGAATATTAGGCTTTATATTATTTCTAATTTCAATTTCAGTAACTGGATATATAGATGACAGAGTTGAACAAGAATGTGATACTGAAGTCGGTACAATTGGTCAAATAATTGGTGCGGACGAAGGACAATGTCAGGATGCCAGAGACTCAAGAAATCTAGTTGCAAATCTACAATTACCACTTCTGGCAATAGGAGCTTGTCTCGTATTTATCGGTGGAATGTTGATTTACAGAGACATCTAACGTAATTCATCTCTAATTCTTTTCTTTGTTGATGCCCAGCCACATATCAGGCATTGACTCAAATCATGATTTCGTGCAGGACAATGCTCACGACCAAAAAAGATAATCTGTAAATGTCTTCTAATCCAAGTTTCTTTTGGGAAAACTTTCTTCAAATCTCTTTCTGTAATTTCTACGTTTTTCCCATTTGATAACCCCCAGCGAGATGCTAAACGATGTATGTGAGTATCCACAGCAAATGCGGGTATTCCAAATGCTTGAGACATCACTACACTAGCTGTTTTATGACCTACACCTGCTAAAGATTCTAGAAACTCCCAATCGGGAATAACCTCACCTCCACCATCTAGAATTTGATAAGCCATTTTCTGAAGATTTTTCGCTTTAGTAGGTGCTAAACCTATTTCTCTAATGATTTGATGAATCTCACTAACTTCAAGTTCTGACATTTTTTGAGGATCATCTGCTCTAGAGAAAAGATTAGGAGTTACTTCATTGACCTTTTTATCAGTGGTTTGAGCGGATAGCATGACAGCGACGAGCAGAGTATAAGGATCTTTATGATCTAAAGGAATAGGTTGAGTTGGATACAATTCATCTAATATTTCACCAATAATATCTGCCTTGGCAGAACGATTCATTATTCCATCTCCACTTCAATTCGAAAACCATAAATAAATGCCAAGAAAATAACCGAAAATGGAACACCATAACATGGACCATACATAAAATCAGAACTGGAAGGTGAACCAGTCGCTCCATCGAAAAGAATGTAAGCAATGAGACCGAATATCATGGCAGGTATTACAGAAACTAAAGCAAAAACTAGACCTCGCGTGACACTCATGTATCAATGGAAGAGAATCACTATGATGAATATTATCAAAGATTGAATAGAGATTCTATTTCGGAACTAGTTCGAGAATTCAGAATATCTGAACTTTCAAGCCATCCCTTACGAGCGATTTGTACCCCATACCAAACATCTTCCAAACCATTAGTATCATGAGCATCAGGATTAATACAAATTGGCACGTTCTGCTCTTTAGCAAACTTGCATAAACGCCAATCAAGATCAAGACGATACGGTGAAGCATTAATTTCAATCGCTTTCAGAATACCTTCAGAATTTAATTCACCCATTCTTCTAATAACTGCATGCATATCTATTGGAAAACCTTCTCTGACCTGTAAAATACGGCCAGTAGGATGTCCTAAAATAGTAAATGTTGGATCTTCTATCGCTCGGATTAATGCCTCAGTATTCTCTATTTCATCCCTATTCCTCCAGCTTCCTAATGCGTGAACACTACCTACTACATGAGAAAATATTTTTCTAATATGGTCAGGATAATCTAACTTTCCGTCTGCTAAAATATCACATTCAGAACCATGAAATAATCTAAAATCAATATTTTGATCACTCCAAATTTGATTCAATCGAATTATCTCATCTGATTGATTTAGAACATTATTACTGGGTATACCTATCTGTCTACCACCAATATTTAGAGTTTCAGAATGATCGGCAATGCCTAAGTATTCCCAACCTAATGACTGAGCTGCTTGAGCCATTTCTTCGAGAGTATTTGTACCATCAGAGTATACTGTATGATTATGGAACGCTCCCCTTAAATCAGAAGGTGAAATTAATTTGGGAAGAGGATTTTTTGAAAAAGAAGCTGCCTCTATCTCACCCATATCTTCTCTCATTTCTGGAGGGACCCAATTCATACCTAAATTTTTGTATATTTCAGATTCATCTACACATTTCAGCGTGTGTTTTGCCGCTTCCATACCGATAGTTTCGCCCGCTAACTCTTCGGGAAACAATCCAAATTCATTCAATCTTAAACCGCGGTTTATTGCTTCTTGGCGCATTCGAATATTATGCTCTTTTGAACCTGTGAAGTAGGCCAGAGTAAATGGAAATGTATCTGGAGTAACTATTCTAACTTGGGCATCTATTGTAGCATCACTATTCCTTTCAATTAGAGTTTCAGCTAGTCTTTCATCAATACTTCCAGAATTTATTGAATTAGACAACATTTCTTGTTCAAGAATTAGACTAACTTTAGATTCACCATAGCCCTTTACTTCGGCTATTCCGGGTAAATTGAGGATTTCTTGAATTACACTTTGGTGTTGACCTAGTTCAGATGATACGACAATATCCAAATCACCTATAGTTTCACGGCGGCGGCGGGCACTACCAGCCAATTGGGCTTTTTCCACGCCCTTAATTTGAGATATTTTCTCTTCCAAGGCACGACCATATAATAATCCAACATCCATCCTAGTTCGACCCTGATATCGGCGCAATAAATCAATTCCATCGAGATATTTTTGTTGACTCTTTTCGCCGAAACCACTCAATGGTGACACATGGCCAAGTTCACATGCCATTTTCAATGATTCAACAGAGTCAACCCCTAATGATTCGTATAGAACTCTGGCGCTTTTAGGGCCTAAACCCGGAATTCCAACAATTTCAATGAGACCTGGTGGAATTTTATCATATAATGACTGCATTCCTCCCCATGTACCATGCATTACTGCCTCTGTGATTAGCCCCCCAATTCCTTTCCCAATTCCTTTAATTTCTACTATTCTATTTTCGGATACTATGGTGAATAAATCTTCTTCCAAAGATGCTAAAGTTCGAGAACCATTCTGATATGCCCGTACTCGAAAACCATTGGCTCCAGATAACTCCAATAATACTGCAATTTGTTCTAAAACATCAACTAATTGTGTCTTACTGACGTAAGGTGGTTCCTGCCTACGAGATTTAGGAAGAGTCCAACCCCCTACCTTTGCCATACTTACATGAACAAGTCACAGGTCTTGAACCATACCATTCAATATTACAACTGATGTTCCCCAACATAAACAAATGAAAACCTCTACCCGATACTATGGAGTTGGTTTATGTTCTAGAAACAGCATCCATTACATTTTGTGGAATTGCAACTATTCTTTGGATGGCTATAGGCACTTTAGCCCGTTTTGAAAATGGTGAAATATTAACTCAAAAAGTTGTTGCAACACTTTGTATTACATCAGCAATTATGCTCTTCATATTACATCATCTAGGAGGAGAACTTTGGGGTTCTAGTAACGTAGCTAGACCTTTTGCTATTACGGCAATAATTGTAGCAATAACTGGAATGTTAAATATCAAAGGGAAGGATGTTCAAGGAGAAACAAATCCACACCAAATTATGAAAATGAGAGCAGCAGAGAGAGAAAAAGAGTAATTATTTTTCTCTAAGCTTCTCATCGATAAAAGATCTCATATATGCAGGTAATTCACCATTAACAAAAATTACATCATGAACATCTTCAAGCTTCATTAAAGAATAGTAGATTTGCATAGCAGTCATTGGAGTCGAACTACAACCAGTACAGCCACCCTCAAGTGAGATCATAATTATTCCATCAGTTGTGTCTACTACATTGACTATACCATCATGAGCATCTAGAATTGCCTGGACTGGCCCTACAGAATCAAGAATTAACTGTTCATCAACCATATTCTACACCACCTTATGTCTAAGCGTACTAGCCGAGGACTAATGAACCTGAGGCTCTTTCAAGTACACATGAGTACCTCTTTCAGAGTTCTAATGATTGATTTATTAGTCGAAAGAGCAGAATTTGGCCATGGAGGGAATCAGGAAGTAATTAAACCAATGGCAGCCTTATCAAATGTTGAAGTCCTACTACTAACTCCACAAATGCAATCATTTGAGTCCGGGGATAAAATAAAATCAGAAGCAGAAGTTAAATTGGAAGAAAGCGACGTACCATATTGGGATGATGAGTATGAATTTTGGAGTGAAAAGGAAGTTAAGTTAGAAGGAAAGAAAATTAAATTTCAAAGAATCATTATGCCTATGCATGATGATGAAAGTAAAATGAAAGATTGGATCGAAAAATTAAATTTAGATGCAGTAGTTTGCTCAGGTTCTAGAAGGAATGTAAGTATCTGGGAAAAATGGATGGGACCTACAGGATTAATGTTTAAATCCGCTGCAAAATCAGGCATTCCAACATTGGGCATTTGTTTTGGTCATCAATTATTATGTAATTCCTTAGGATCTAATATAGAACGTGCAGATAAATTATCAAGTGGAATATGGAGTCTCGAGTTAACCGATGAGGGGAAAACAGATATTTTGCTGACTTCACATAAACAGAATGATGAGAAAATTTCTGGATTGTTTAGCCATCAAGACCATGTAATTACCATACCTGAGAACTGTGTATTATTGAGTAAGACATCACATAATTTAGTTACTGCCATCAGAGTAAATAACGAATTTGGCGAGACAATGCCAGCATGGGGTATTCAATTCCATCCCGAAGCAGCGAGAAAGAGAATAGAACGAGCATATGGTTGGGGGCATATCTCTGAAGAAGAATATGAATCATTTAGAGGAGAACATGATGGGGCTGGAATATTAGCTTCTTTTGCTAAAATCGTTCTAGAAAAATCATCATAACATGATTATCTAAAGGGTATTAATCAGGATTCTGATTATAAGTAATTCTTTAGTCGCGGGGTCACAAGGTGAACACCATGATAGAAAATATACCGTTAATTGCAGCAGGAGCAGGGCTTGTAGGTCTTGTTATTGCATTTATGTTGTACAAGAAAGTGAATAGTGTAGAAATAGACAATGAGATTGTCGCTGACATTACTAAAGAAATTCAAGAAGGGGCTATGGCTTTCATGAAGGCTGAATATAAAGTTCTAAGCGTATTCGTATTAGTTGTAGGGGCATTATTAGCATGGCTCAATGACTTGGAAACTGCAATAGCATTCTTTGCAGGTGCGATTGCATCTGGACTTGCTGGACTATCTGGTATGCGTGCAGCAACATCCGCTAATGGAAGAACTGCAATGGCTGCTAAGAACGATGGACAAGCAGGAGCATTGGCTGTTTCATACAATGGAGGTGCTGTTATGGGACTCTCAGTTGGAGGACTAGGATTACTAGGTATCTCCCTAGTTGCTTTCTTCCTCGGAGCCGAAAAAGAGGCTAGTGACTTATCTGCTGCTGCTGGTTTCGGGATGGGTGCGTCATCAATCGCTCTCTTTGCTCGCGTAGGTGGTGGAATATACACCAAGGCAGCAGATGTTGGAGCGGACTTAGTTGGTAAAGTAGAAGCTGGAATTCCAGAAGATGATCCACGAAACCCTGGTGTTATCGCAGACAATGTTGGAGATAATGTTGGAGATGTGGCAGGAATGGGTGCAGATATTTTCGAATCATTCGTTGGTTCTATAATTGCTGCAATGATTATTGCAAGTAATTCTGAAGACATGTCAATTGATTATGTAATAATGCCAATTATGCTTGGATTAATAGGTTACATCGCATCTATAATCGGTATATTCTCGATGACAATTTTAAAGAATGGATCTGATGCTGCTGCTGCATTAAGAAATACTACATTTATTGCTGCTGCTTTATTCTGGGCGGGTGGATACCTAGCTATTAGTCAAGGTCTAATTGATGTTGAGATTGGAGTTATGCACTCAGTAGTACTAGGAAGTATCGTAGGTATTCTGATTGGATTAGTTACTGAATACTATACAGGTATTGAACCAGTTTTCAGATTTAAAACTAAAGCAATTGCTCACATTGGAGAAATGTCAAAAACAGGACCGGCAACTAATGCGATAGCAGGACTTTCGATAGGTATGAAGTCTACATTCCTTCCCATCATTCTGATTTCAGTTGGTATTCTAGGAGCTAATGAGCTCAACGGTGGTGGAGAAATGGGTCTTTACGGGATTGCAATGGCTGCTATGGGAATGCTCGCTACAGTAGGAGTCACAATGACTGTAGACGCATATGGACCAGTTGCAGACAACGCAGGAGGTATTGCTGAGATGAGTAGTCTAGGCAAAGAGGTTCGTGCAATTACTGATGAACTAGATTCAATAGGAAATACAACTGCAGCTGTTGGAAAAGGATTTGCTATTGGTTCAGCAGCATTAACTGCACTCGCATTATTCGCAGCTTATGCTTCAGCAATAGGTGAAGGTATAGATTTAGATTTAACAAATCCAATGGTTGTAGTCGGACTACTAATTGGAGGAGGATTACCATTCGTAGTTGCTGCTATGACAATGACTTCAGTTGGAAAAGCAGCTCAAGAAATGGTTATTGAAATCAGAAGACAATTCAGAGAAATACCGGGACTTCTAGAAGGAAAAGAAGGTGTGAAACCGGATTCTAAGAAATGTGTAGATATCTCAACACAAGCAGCACTAAGGGAGATGGTAGGACCGGGTTTAGTTGCAGTAACAGCACCAGTTATTGTTGGATTAGTTCTAGGCTGGAATGCATTAGGAGGACTTCTAGCAGGATCATTAGTAACTGGAGTTTTGATGGCACTATTCATGGCTAATGCAGGTGGAGCTTGGGACAATGCAAAGAAAGCAATAGAACAAGGACATATTGAAGGAGCAGAAAAAGGAGACTCTGCTCACGATGCTGCAATCATAGGAGATACAATTGGAGATCCATTCAAAGATACGTCTGGACCATCATTGAACATTCTCATTAAATTAATGTCTATAGTGGCAGTTGTACTGGCTGGAACTGATACATTAACCGCTACAGGAATTTTCTGAGACTACAGACCGTTAGTCTCTTGACTGGTTGATAAGAGGAGTAAACATGAGCAGAATCGCGACATATTGCATAGTCCTGATTATGTTGATCACTTCTTTGGCTGGATGCACTGGAATATCTAATGGAATCATTGGTAGTTCTGGAGATGAGGAAATTTCAGTTCCGGTATGGGAACTTGGAGATAACTGGTTATACACATTTTCCACACCTGATTATAGCGATGATACTACAAAATTGGTTGTAGCTACAACAGATATTGAAGAAAATGGAACGGCTTATATGCTCGCAATTTCAAGTATTGGAGAAGCAAGAAGACATGCAGTATTGAATCATAATCCATTCCTTGGTAGAATTACTCATGAAGAGTTAAGCCCTTTTGAAAATGGTATGCCTCAAATGGTACTTGATTTCCCATTATCAAGAAATAAGGCTTGGAGTTTTAGTTTATTCGGAAATGATTGGAATGCAGTTGTTACATCTGTTGATTCATCCATAGCTTCGATAAGAGCAACTGCAAATGATGGTTCTTCAATTGATTATATATTCGATGGGAACATAGCATTCTTCTCCTCTTTTATTTGGACTGATTCAGAAGGAGTTATACAATTAAAGATGAAAAATGCAGATAACGGAGTTGGCCATACAGGAGATGTTTATTTTGTGAGAGGAGGGGACTTATACAGTAATGATTGGTATAATACTGGCCCTGATGCAGAATTCGTAGATTCATTCTTTGTTAGTGATCACCCAAAAGATGGAGAATGGAATGAAATGATATATTTCCTAGATGCAGCATGTGAAGGAGGCTCTACAATTTCTCTGACTCTCAGAGACCATACATCAGTTTCTGCACTTGAACGTCTATGGGGCCCTGGAGCAGAAGAAACTGGAACATTAGGTACAATACCATATCCAAGTGAAGAATATACACTTACTGCAACATTTACCGGAAATACACATCTAAGAATTTTATTAGCTGGTGGAATTACTTATTCTTGGAATCTCTAGATGATATCATGTCAGGCACTTTTGTAATGATGCATGGTATGACTGGAAACGCTGCTAAGATGCAACCGTTGGCTAAACAATTAGTACCGGAGGGTTGGGCTATACTCTGTCCTGAAGCAAAAATCCCTCATCCAACAAGAGGGGGATTTGCTTGGTGGTTACGCTCAGATAACCCTACTGAGCCCCTTAGTGAGGAATCATTAATACAAGTTGATGAATCAATATCTAGAGTAGTTTCTGAAATCCCTGATGGACCAATAATAATAGGTGGTTTTTCACAAGGAGCCGCAATTGCTTCAGCTATACTGGAAAATGAAATACAAAATAGAATAATTGGGTTAGTTCTACTTGCTACGAAAACGATCAGACCAGAAAAACTCAGTGAAATATTACCTTTTTTAAAGACTAGAAAAGTTATCTGGATGCATGGATCAAGAGACCACTTAGTACCTTTAGAACAAGGAACTGAGCATTTAGAAATTTTTGAACAGGCAGGATGGGATGTAATAAAATTAGAACATGATAAAGGCCATATGGTTAATCTGAATCAATTAGATGAATTGAGATCCGGAATACAAAATATGGCAGACTCGATAAATCATAAATAGTCTATTAAATGGTCTGAACCACCAATTAATACTGGTTTCTCACCACGCATATCAAAACAAATAGGAACTGTACGATGCCCTGTAACTCCAACTACTTCAGAACGAAGATTATCTTCATAATCCATATTTATTTCTGAAAATGTCAAATTTTTTGATTTTAAGACATTCTTAGCTCTATTACAATAGCCACAAACAGTTTGTGTAAAAAGTAAAAAGTCAGTATTACATTCATCCAATATTTCAGAAAACCTATCCATGTCTCCACAACCTATGACAAACCTAACGGTCGAGGACTAATGAACCTGAGGCTCTTTGAAAAATACATTATTCTGAATAATTACTTAAGAGGTAGATGGTTGTAAATCTTCATCTTTCCACCATTCAGGTCGTTCTCCCAAATCTGTATCTGGATCTTCTTCTTCCCATTCTTCATCATCTTGAATACGTCCCTCAAGAACTCTATCAGTCTCATTCTCATCGATGAAAATCAACAACACCACTGTTACCATAGTTAAAATTGCACCTAAGTAAATAGCGGAGGAATAATCAAAGATTTCTATAAGTCTACCAGTTAATGTGTAAGCGAATACACCTGATAGATTGAAAAATGACATATATGCGGTGAATTGTGTACCACCAACCTTACTCCATGTCAGCCTCATTGTCAATGAAACAATGCAAATCCAAGCTATTCCTGCTATAATTCCTTGGAGAATGAGGAATGTTATCATGATAGTAGTATTACTCCATACAGGTTCTAAGAATGCTAGACATGCATTAGAAAATGCCAGAGCAAGGAAGAATACCATTGCCACTCTTCTTGTACCATAACGATCACCTAAAAATCCGCCAAATATCTGGCCAAACATCACTCCGAAAACAACTATTCCGCCAACTATCCCGTTATACTTTGCTTGGGACCATCCCACTCCATTGATGAAAATATCAAATGTTATTGGGACTACAAAGACGTATAGTTCGGCAAGAAGACAGAGGCCAATTAATATTAATGCAGACTTTACAGAAAAGGCTTTAATAAGATAAAAAGAAATTCTTGCAATTGTATTTTTAGTTCCCAGAGGTAATACGGAGAATGGATTAGGGACCTCTGGCAATAGAGTTTCTTCATTACCCGAATTATCTAAAATTAATTTGATTAAAACTGATAATAAAGCTAAAGAAAGAGAAATGTAACTAATCGGATTAGTAAATGTCCTAACCAGCGAACCCAAGGACCAGTCGATAGTGAATACATCAATAGCAAATCCTACAAACCAAACTATCAAACCAATTATCGTAAAAAATGCTGTGATTGAAATTCTTTGTTCAGAAACACTGTATCCAACAGTCTTAGCCTTAAGGAATTCTGTCTCATCAACCCAAGGGGTTTCAGAATCATCATTATCTATGGTATCCTCATTGTTTTCTGAATCTATTAGAATTGCATCGACCTTGGACCAAGGGAACAACTTAACCCCAGGTTTTTCTATCAATGTCAGAGGTACCCAGATAATTAACATCAGTAGAGCTAATTGTGCCAAAATTACTCCTGAAATCCCAATGTAGGATACGAGAACTCCTAATCCTGCACCTCCAATAATAATTCCACCCCTCTTGGCAGCAAACATGAATCCATTCACCTTAGCAACCTCATCGGGTTGAAGAATCTCTAC